>JAABUW010000027.1_pt1 | contig 292350 bp, 262 predicted proteins | sample 5560081 | NCBI WGS metagenome assembly JAABUW01 (sample SAMN10711882, study PRJNA513363) | rock metagenome | isolation source: Antarctica rocks | place: Antarctica: Victoria Land, Knobhead sud | reverse complement strand
TGGGAGCAGCAAATGGGGCATGCATGCGCGCATACATGGGCCATATATGGGGGCATACATGGGCCACATGGGAGCAGCAATGGGGCATGCATGGGCGCATACATGGGCCATACATGGGGGCATACATGGGGCATACATGCGCGCATACATGGCCATATATGGGAGCAGCGAATGGGGCATGTATGCGCGCATACATGGGCCACATATGGGGGCATACATGGGCCACATGGGAGCAGCAATGGGGCATGCATGGGCGCATACATGGGCCATATATGGGGGCATACATGGGGCATACATGCGCGCATACATGGCCATATATGGGAGCAGCCCTATAGGGAGAGCAGGGAGGAAGGGAACAGCAGGGAATCCCTTCCCTTCCCTGGCAATCCCTGCCCCTTCCCTTCCGCTCCCTTCCCTTCCCTGTTCCGTAGCGTACTAATAACTAGTCTTCGTTTATAATATTTTCTATTTAATAGAAATACCCTTTTACACTTTATACTAAAAGAATATTTTATATATATTTATTTCGTTCTAGCGGAAATACCTTTACTATAGTATACTATTAGGGCGATAGTTTTATTCTATTTAATAATAACTAATACAACTATACTAGCTTTATTATACTAGGTTAGTTCTTTAATAACGAAGGTTACCTACTATATTAATTCGTTAAAGACGAATACCTAGCCAAGTAATTAATTAATTATTATTATTTTATAAAATATAACTTTATTAAGGCCCTATACGTCTCTTTTTTAATAAATAAGATTTATTCCTCCTCTTTATTTTAAATTAAATTTTATTAACTTTAAGGTTACTCTAAAAGTAGTAGAGTAATAATAATAATTTAAGAGGATTTATAATCGTTATTACTACGTAATTCTTTATATCGATAATCGATATATTTTAATATAGGGGGTAGAGAGACGCCGGGAGAGGTCGAGCGATAAAGATTTTTATAATAAATTCGGTACTAGGTTCGGTAAAGAGTTAAATATTTAAATAAATATATTTTTTTAATTATTTCTTAGAAATAGAGTTATATAGTTCTAATCTCGGATTTTATACTCGTAGTTTTAATAGGAGCGTAGGCCTCGTTAATATAAATATCGTTATCTTTAACTATACCTAGGTTTTCTATTAAATATTAGAGAGAAATATTATTATAGAGTAAAAATATACCGTCGGGATTTACCGTAACTATTATTATATAACTCGAATCCGAGATAACTAGAGTCTTTAAATAGGCGAAGAGTTTAGTTAAAATTTAATATTAAAATTTTAAAATATACCGAACGGGGCTAGACGAGAGTTATATATATTTATTTTCTCTTCTCTAATACCCTTAATCGTTAATATCTAGTCGTTACTACTCCTTTATATTATATTTTACGGGATATATATAACTCTCGATTACTAAAGTCTTATATTCGATTTATATATTATATTAACTAAGTCTTCGCTACGCCCCTCGGAGATATTTATTTATTAAATTTTATTAATTATTATTACCTAAATCCTCGAGTTAAAATAATTATAACGGATCGGTAGTACTACCTCTCTATAATTAATAATAAAAGACTAGATTTATATCTCGAAGTTATATTACCCGAATAATATTATTATAGTATCTTTATCGGCGTAGTTAAATAGATATAATTATTAATCGAGGCGAGGTTAATACTCTTTTAATTTTATTCGCTAATTTTAATTTATTTTTATTATTTAAATTTACGCCTAGTTCTTTAATATTAGGTTTTTTTATTATAAATAATATATAATCCTTATCGACGCGCCTAGGAAAATAAATAAAAAGCCCGAGCGATCGCGTAAATTTAAATAAATAATAAATTTAGAAATATTAAAAATCGTAATAATTAGGGGACCGTCTTCGACTAGATCGGTTAACCTAGAATTAAACTAGTAAAATAATTATCGCTTCGAGCGAGAGTCGTAAAAAGGGTAGTAGGAGTCGATAATAAAAAATAAAATAATAAAGAGATACTTAAGCGAAGAAAATAAAAAAGTAGAAATAAAGAATAATAAACGAGGTAGGACGGATAGAGTATTTTATATACTATATAATATATATTTAACTAAGCCGCTTAGTAATAGTATTTAAGAAGTATAAATAATAGTATATTATTAACGAAGGTAATTAAAGCCGGGTTTAAAGGAGCCTATTTAGACTTTAATATACTATATCTTTATACTACCCCTAGGCGCTTACCTCGTTTTAGTTATAACTTAGGTACGGCTTAAGGTCGTTTACCCTCGGTTTATTTTAAAATAGCCGTAGCTCACCTTTAAGGCTAGAAGTAGAAGAGGGAAAAATGTTTCGTGATTATATCTAGAAGGGTATTGACGGAAAATTGAACTAAGACCTTTTGATAGAACTAGGTAGATACGGATACAATTCAAAAGCTATTTTGCCTCCGGCGGAGAATACTAGTACCTGCCTTCGACGGCCCTCCTTGATGCTACCTACTCTCTTCAATACATGGTTTTGTTATTCTCCTAGATACCTTCAGTAACAAGTGCACTGGGGCTATTCTAAGACACATGCAGACTAGCTGATCTATCTTGAATAAATGTTTAATACGAAACTTCTATTCCATAGCGTTCCTTCGTATCTATCTTAAGGTGAAATAAGGTATACCCTGACTCGACTGAAGCGTATCTGATCCGCTCTTTTTCTTCATAGCAGTGTCATGTCTTGTATGAGCTTGTACATTGTAACACTTAACGAACGTATTCGGCCGTTTGTGCATCATTCCAACTATTCGGCTAATGTTGTTGCTCGTACCGAGGCGACGACGGTTTGCTGTCGCCTGACTAAGGTAGTAGCGCCAAGCTGTTAGCGCTGCATTATGTCCCCAGCCACTCCCAGGTTCCTGTATAGGCATCGATCGAACGCATCATCGTCACCCTCACTCCATCATAATTCGCACCTCTATCATTCATTTCACACAGCAGTACACTGCATTCGTATACCAATATGAAAGCAGGACTGATTATAGCAGCTACCGGCCTGGCCGGCCTGGTCCATGGCGGTGTGCATACCTTGAAGCTTCAGAAAGTCCCGCTATCAGAGCAGCTCGAACATGCCGATATCACTACTCATGCGAAGTCCCTGTATAAGAAGTATGCCGGTCAGAAGTTCATGGGTGTCCGACCCGAACAGCACAAGGAAGAGATGTTCAAGGAAACCTCGATCCACTTGGATAAAGATGACCATCCCGTGCCCGTGTCAAACTTCCTGAACGCTCAATGTTTGTACTTTTCCCACTATCTAAAGACGCACAGGCTGATAGCTGCTAGATTTTTCCGAAATCGCGATCGGTACACCGCCTCAAACCTTCAAGGTCGTCCTCGACACAGGCTCTTCCAACCTCTGGGTCCCGTCGACAGAGTGTGGTTCCATCGCTTGCTATCTCCATACTAAGTACGACTCATCGGCGTCATCGACATACAAGAAGAACGGCTCAGATTTTGAGATCCGGTACGGCTCTGGTAGCTTGAGCGGTTTCATTTCGCAAGACACCCTTCAAATTGGTGACATCAAAATAAAGAACCAAGACTTTGCCGAGGCTACCCAAGAGCCCGGCCTCGCTTTTGCATTCGGGCGATTTGACGGCATCATGGGTCTTGGCTACGACACCATCAGTGTCAACAAAATTGTCCCGCCATTCTACAGCATGGTCAACCAAGGTCTCCTCGATGAGCCAGTTGTCTCTTTCTTCCTTAGCGATACGAACAATGAGGGCGACGAGTCCGAGGCTATGTTTGGCGGTATCAACAAGGCTCACTACACTGGCAAGATGACCAAGATCCCTTTGAGGCGCAAGGCCTACTGGGAGCTCAATCTTGATGCGATTACCTTCGGCGATGCTACAGCCGAGCTCGACAACACTGGCATCATCCTTGACACCGGAACGTCTTTGATTGCTCTCCCATCGACCTTGGCCGAACTTTTGTGGGTGGTCGCAGTCGTTGAATTGGATCGCATGTTGCTAACCTAGACTAGGAACAAGGAGATTGGTGCCAAGAAAGGTTACAACGGTCAGTACACCGTTGAGTGCGATAAGAGGGACTCGCTCCCCAATATGTCATTCACTTTGACCGGTCACAACTTCACCATTGGCCCATACGACTACATCCTCGAAGTCCAGGGCTCTTGCATCTCGTCCTTCTTCGGCATGGGTACGTAGCATGTGGCCGATGACTGAAATACTATGCTAATCTATCGTACAGACTTCCCCGAGCCAGTTGGTCCCTTGGCTATCCTCGGCGATGCGTTCTTGAGGAAGTGGTACTCTGTCTACGACCTTGGCACCGACAGTGTTGGCCTCGCCCTCGCCAAGTAGATATGGACCCAGCAGTGAGTGCTGAGGACTGGTTTGGATATGTGGCTGTAGCTAAGATTGATTACTGGAGAAAGGAAGGAATAGCGGGCTGGTGAGGAGTACTAGGATTTTCTGTGCTTTGCTTATCCTCTGTATCGTATGTATTCGTATCCAATCGAATTCACAGCCATTGCATTCTGTTTAATTATCTTGGATCTGTGTCATCTCTTGACTCAAGGCGCAACGGGAATCCCGGTTTGTTGTGACTGCTTCCGTCGCTAGTGCGGCTGCCTAGCGCTGATCAGCGGGCCTAATAAATTACTTGGGTGCTGTGTATCTCGGCCCTTTGTTGAACTTCTAGTACTATCTAACAGTAAGACTTGCCAGACGATAAATAGCTCACTCAACCATGCTGCTTGCCAGAACTTGTCACGACCGATGCGCATCGGCCAACACATGGCAACTGCTCAACTTATCGAGCATCAGCTGAGCTGCTGTTGAAGCCTCAGCAGCTTCAGGGCACCAAAAGACCGTCCCGTGCAACACGGACTTCTACCTACTGCCAGCCTTCGAATAAATTTACCTGACTATATTCAAATTTAGTCAACATGGCTCCAGAGGAGGAGCTTCACAAACGCGTTGGGCGAAAGTTTACCAAGAAGAGAAAGCCTCTTCGAGCGTCTTCAGTGCACTATCCTGAGAGACTCAAGAAAAGAGACGATGAACATGATGATGTTACGGCCGCCAAAGACAATGACCCGAAATACATGAGTCAGACCGTATTTGGCATGATAGCCGCGGCTGGATCCAAAGTCGATTTCCATTCACGCTTCGAGGAAGAAAGTAGCGATAGCGAGGAGGAGGACGAAGGCTCGAATGTCCCTTTTACTTTTGGGGAGCATGCTGCTGAAGTTCCATCCGAAGACAACGCGAATGAGGAGCTAGAGGCACCTGCTACAAGAGCAGACCCCGGGGGCAAGAGGGCGAGGACTGCAGAGCGAAGGGGCCTTCCTCCGTTGCCAAAATTGAAGTTGAGAACACCGATAGAAAAGAACTACATGTCTCAGAGTGTCAACCTATCACCAAAGCAGGGCTCGTCTCCGCGAGGAAGGGCCATAAGCGTCACACCACGAGATGCACCTGTGATGAGCAAGATGTTGGAGGCGCAGGCGGGAATGAGCCCATGTGAATTACCATTAGACACAAATTTTGACAACTCCGAAAGCCCTGCGGATTTGGAGGGTAAAGGAAGCCCTGTTAGTCTCGCGACCCGTCTTATGGAAATATTTGGGTTTGACAAACCTGAAGAGGTAGTATCGGGTATGTTCAAACATGCTATGATGCAAAGTCTCCACTAACTCATTGATAGAGTATCCTTGCTGGTTGATGGACATGGTCCTGCTTCAAGGCTATATGTATATCACTCAGAACCATATATGTTTTTACTCGTACCTAGCTAAAAAAGACGTGAGCTAGTCCCTTTATTGTGGAATTTGCACTTCAAAAGAGGCTTACATCGGCTCAGAATATCGTTGCAAAGTCCGGGCACCTCTCGAAGAAAGGCAAACAGAACCCGAAATACACTCGCTATTGGTTTACACTGAAGGGAGATGTACTGTCATACTACGCTGATCCGTCCAAGCCTTACTTTCGAAGTGGGAACATCGACCTGCGGTATGGTATCTCTGCTTCTCTAGCAGAGCCGAAAGAGAAAGGCAAGGATGTGAAAGAATTCTTCGTTGTCACTGACCAGCGACAATACCATTTCAGAGCAGACAGTATCACCAGCGCCAAGGAATGGGTCAAGTCTCTCCAGAAGGTCATCTTTCGGTCTCACAATGACGGTGACAGCGTCAAGGTTTCTCTTCCTATTGAAAACATTATTGACGTTGAAGAGAGTCCCATCATTGGTTTTGCCGACACATTGAAGATTAGAGTTGTTGACAGTGACGAGACATATGCTATTGACGAGGTGCGCAAATCCCCCCCTATGTACGCCGTCGCTAATTCGCAGACAGTACTTCTTCTCTTTCTTCAGCTTTGGCCAAGACGCCTTCAATGTCCTCCGTACAATGGTCGACGATACTGCTGCTCAAAAACTCCCCCAAGACTTTCTCTCGCCATCGCCGGCAGACGACGAGTGTCGGTCGAGAGATAATTCTAGGGTGACTAGGACGAGGAAACCATACATCCTCAGGGGTGACAGTTTTGTGGACCCAAGCGCCCCAGTACTTTCGGAGGCCGTGCGGGCTACCCTTGCACCCTTTTCGCCAATAGCTGGTGGCCAGGCTAGTCCCCGTGCAAGTGGCGATTGGGGAAGACGTAGTATGGACATCAGTCGCAAGAGTATGGATCTAAAGACTCGGGATTTCAGCCGTGCAAGCTTCGATCAAGTCAGAAGAAGTGCAAGCTCAAGCAGAAATAGGTTGAGCGAACGGCACAATGATATCCAAAAGCCCTCGCCAGCACCGCCAGGATCCACCGACTCCTTTGTCCATTCGATGGAAAACGGCACTGAATCTTCTTTGCCCGACCTCTCGAGCAATGGCACGCAGGCTTCTGGAAGTCAGATTCTGAATAGAAGTGATGTATTTCAATCTCCAACCATTCAGCGTATCCAGAAGTCTCCACCCCGTCAAAGCGAAAGGAAAAGGCAGTCGATAGATTCCGATCGTGCCGGATCGACAAATACTCATATCAAGGTTCGCCCCCCATCAAGGTCTCAGACTGATCAGAGTGCGAGAGAGAGTCAACACAATTCCGATTCGGGAAAAGTTGAACGGTCTTTTTCCCAGAACAACTCCGCACCTACGCTTCAGCAATTGGTCAAGGCAAGCGCATATCCCTTACAAAGGGCTGCTGGCTTTACCAAATATCTCCGATCAAGATCGAAGAGAATGAGTAATTTGCTAGCCACTGAATCCATGGGCTACGTTGAAAAGGTGTCTGGTATGTGGGCAGGCGGTCACAAACATTACGGCGAAGGAGAAGGAATGATGCCAGACGATAGACTCGAGGACCAAGAGGACGAAGATGATCTAGGTGGGCACGGTGACAGGTTCAGGGCTCACTTTGCACTACCAGATTCCGAGAAGCTGCGGGCAACATTCTTTGCACACTTCCATCGTGTGCTGCCCCTGTACGGCAAGATATACATCAGCGACCGGAGATTCTGCTTTAGGAGCCTCCTTCCGGGGACGAAAACGAAGATGGTATTGCCGCTTAAAGATATCGAGAATGTAGATAAAGAGAAAGGCTTTAGATTCGGTTATAGTGGGCTCGTCATTGTCATACGGGGCCACGAAGAGCTGTTCTTCGACTTTAATTCATCCGAGGTCCGCGACGATTGTGCGGTCACTCTCTTTCGGAGTCTTGTGTCCGTAGACCATCTCCACGAGTCTGGAATGCTGACTCAAGAGGATAAGGAAGGGGCTGAGGTAGCGAAAGATGAGTACCGGATGCTGCAGGTGGCCAGACAAGATGGCCACGATCTGCACCAACTTCAATTGCCAAAGTCAGCGGACGAGGTTGAGCTCGACCAAGATGCACCGCCAATCTCATTCGATGATCCTCGAGCGTCCATTCTCAATTTCAAGCCCACCGAGTCACTTCGGATAACGTGTCTGACAATTGGATCAAGAGGAGATGTCCAGCCTTATATCGCGCTCTGTAAAGGTCTACTGGCTGAGGGACATAAGCCCAAGATTGCTACACACGCGGAATTCGAGCCATGGGTGAGGAAACACGGCATAGACTTTGCGCTCGTGGACGGAGATCCAGCAGAGCTTATGAGAATCTGCGTCGCATATGGAATGTTCACTTACTCATTCCTCAAAGAGGCTACGGGCAAATTCCGAGGGTGGATTGACGAGCTTCTCAAGTCCTCATGGAAAGCATGTCAAGACACAGACATCCTCATCGAAAGTCCCAGCGCTATGGCAGGCATTCATATTGCAGAAGCACTTGGCGTTCCCTGCTTTCGCGCCTTCACGATGCCATGGACACGCACTCGGGCCTATCCCCATGCGTTCGCCGTTCCAGACCATAAGATGGGTGGAGCATACAATTACATGTCCTACGTCGCGTTCGACTCCATTTTCTGGAAACTCACCGCTGGCCAGATTAACCGCTGGCGGAAGAAGGACCTTGGTCTACGTAGCACGAGCCTCGAAAAGCTGCAACCGAACAAAGTACCATTTCTTTACAACTTCAGCCCTTCAGTGGTGGTACCGCCACTAGACTACAGTGACTGGATCCGTGTCACTGGCTACTGGTTCCTTGACGAAGGCACAGATTGGACACCACCCGAGGAGCTCACAGATTTTATCGCCAAAGCAAGGGCAGATGATAAGAAGCTCGTCTACATTGGCTTCGGCTCAATAACAGTCCCAGACCCCGCCGCTTTGACCGCACTGGTAGTGGAGTCAGTTCTCAGAGCAGATGTCCGTTGCATCCTCTCGAAAGGCTGGTCAGATCGACTTGGCAACAAAGGACCTACTGCACCTGAGATCTCGCTACCCCCAGAGATACACCAAATTAAGTCTGCGCCACACGACTGGCTTTTCAAGCAGACCGACGCAGCTGCTCACCATGGAGGAGCTGGCACGACGGGTGCTAGTCTTAGAGCTGGGGTACCAACCGTCGTTAAGCCTTATTTCGGGGACCAATTCTTTTTTGGCTCTAGAGTTGAAGACCTCGGAGTAGGTGTTTACATGAAGAGGATGAATGTCAGTAGTTTTTCAAGAGCTCTGTGGAGAGCCACTCATGATGACCGGATGATTGTCAAGGCGAAGGTCTTGGGCGAGCAGATCCGGAAGGTAAGTACCCCATGCCCTCGCAATACTCTACTTGGGCTTACACCGGCTCTTGCGTAGGAAAACGGCGTAGCAACAGCCATTCAAGCCATCTACCGTGATCTTGAATATGCTAAAACACTCATCAAACACCAAAGCAAGGCTAGCGACGAAAATGCTGGCGATATTGCCGACGAAGAGAGCTGGACCTTCATTGGGGATGAGAGCGATCCAGAGCTAAGGAGACGTATTGTCGAATGGGAGCCTAGGAAGAGCTTCCAGATCGGAGAGAGAAGAGGAAGACATAGCATGGATTTGGGTGCTTGAAATTTCCTTCCATGGGGAAGTGAAGATGGAAGTGAGAACAGCATGTGTGGTTTCATGAGTGGCATTGGGCATGATTTCTTATACCTTGATCGCACTTTAAGCGTGGAGTTCTGGTCCTGGACAACACTCCAGGTAATCTGCTCTTGTTAGAGAGCATGATACCACGGATAGACGCATTTGATTGGTGATTTTTCAACTAGCATAGTATTTCTCAATCGATTATGGAAATGGTCAATCCCAAATGAGGATTTACAACATTCTAGATCAACCTATGAGTCAAAGTGTATCTCCACTAAGGCTGCATTATCATGGCCTTTGATACCACACATCTTCCAGTGGAGGTAATGAATTTTTGATATTCATGCATATATCTTTGAGTGAGGGTGTATCTGAAGAATCTCGCTCGTATCATGCATGCTGCAGTAGACCGCCAGATATGCCCTATGGGTATCCCAAATCAACGTGCTCTTGCCAAAGTCATGCCCCGCAGACACCACTAAAATATGTACAAGCCGAAAGATTTACGTTGAAGAGACCCAAGATCCAAGATCCAAGATTCAACGCCGAGACCCAAGACATGTGAGCTGGTCGTTCAACCTTCTCCCTGATCTTCACTGCCCGCTTTCTGAAGCTCTTCCTCAAAGTCTTCTTCGTCGAAGTCATCCCACCCATCCCCTTCCTCCTGTTTCTCCTCATCCTCCCCATTCGCGTCCCCATTCACGCCTTTGTCGTCTTCAGAGTCGACATTCGTCGTCTGGCTTAGCGAAGTCAACCCATTGCCAACAACCTGTTTCTTCTTTGGCTTTCTGGCTGATGAGTCGTCACTCTCGCCTCCACTATCAACATCATCTCTCACCCTCTTCTTGCCTCGCATGCTGATCTTAGAGCTAGTAGAGCTATCCATACTGACCACACTCTCACCGTCGCTATCACCCTCACTGTTAAGCTCGTTCAGAAAGTCCTCCATCTCATCGTTCATATCGCCCCAAACCCCCTCAGTGCCCCCAACAGGACTAGTAGGATCAAGTTCGGGTATGTCGCCTTCGGATTCGGTGTCGCCGGCTTCGCTGCTCGCTGGATTGATGGTCAATGATGGGGTGGAAGGTTTCTTGCTAGTAGTGCTGTCGATTTCCTCGCCGCTTTCAGAGGCGGCGGGAGACTCACTCTCGCTGAGGATATCATCGTCGTCATCTACATGACCACTTCTCCCTTCTTCAACGTCTAGGAGATAAGATGTTTCGTCCTTCTTCTCCCAGCTGCCGACTGAGTCGGTGAGCCATTGCGGGTTGACGATCTTTATCCTTCCTTTTCCGCGCTTGAGCGCTTTCCGAACTTTCAGCGTTCGATTTCTTGCCGCAACGACGTGCGTCGTCGATCTAGTGATATTATCTTCGATTCGAGCGCCAAAGCTTTTGGCAAGGATGGCGATGTCAGTGCTGCCGATATCGAGACCCAAGGGGACCAGACCAGAAAAGACAATGACGGCACCAGCGAGGACCCTTACTTTGACTGCTGGTAAAACGTTTTTGATATCCGGTACGAGATCTAGCTCAGATTTTTCGCTGGCAAACTTTCGCTTTTGCCCACCGCGAAGCTCTCCAAGGCGACCGCCTCGTACGCTGGCCAATCGGTTGTCGTAAACGGTGTAGAACTCGGTGTGCACTTTTCGAAGAGAGTCTTCAAGTATATAGAGCTCACGATCGTGATCTTGAAGTAGGTTGTGCTTGGGCTTCTCTGAACCGCTAGAATCGTCCGAGGCGGGTGAAGAGTTGCCCGTGTCAGCCTCCTCCTTGGCTGTGACAGCTTCGCCAGCGGCGTCCTCTGCTTCCAATTGGAGCTGCTTTTGAAGCAGGGGGCGCTCTTTGAGTTGTTCTGCTACTACTTCCTCCTTTGAACTTGTTTGCGCTTGTCGAATAGTAGCATCGTCGCTGCCACCCATAGCAACGAGCTGCTCTAATGGGGACGCATTGCTAGTGACCGGAGATTCAGGCTCTTCTGCAGAGACCTCATCAGAAAGCTGCTCCGTGTTTCCATTGGTCTTGGGCTCGGGCTCTGCTTTAGTAGCTCCTTCTGCAAGATCTTCGTTGGGCTTTGGGGCGGCGATGGCTGCAACTTTGTGGGATGGGCGCGGCCCTTGTTTTTTGGGCAGGAAACTCGAGTTGATGTCTCCAATACCAACGAAGAAGTCATAAGGGGTGACTTTGATGAGATTTGGGCTCCATTTCCACACGTCTCCTCTGTCGTCAATAATTACGACCATTTTGGTGTCCACTGGAAAGAGGCGCTGCAAATTTTTCGCCGTCATGCTTCCACTCTCGTCTCGACTCAGTATCCTGTCGCCAAAGATCTTGTGCTGAGGGTCGATGATCCCAGCAATATTCTTCGCGTATGCCCTGGTACCCATTGTGTAGATATGGCACTCATATATCTGCGAGACGTTCTCTAAGAACTCTTCTAGGTTTGGCCGAAGCTTGATATAGTACCAACACCCTTTGTGGTCAGGTCCGTCATCTTTCAGCAAGAAGGCCTGAACGTCCTTGACGGCATTGTGGTTGGGATTGTCCACATCCTTTTGCCAGTCTGCCACAGTTGGATCCACCGTTGCATGTATGATTGTCTGATCTAGATCGACGACTAACGATAACTTCTTGGAGGCTAGAAGCCGTCGTTTTGCTTCATCGTCTGCTTTTGCTGCTTCGTCTTGGCTTATTGTGAGAGAGACCTTATCGTGGACCATGTTTATTGTTGCGCGGGTGGAGTCTAGCTGTTCGGTGTTGTATGTAGATCTGAAGGGGATGATTGTTAGTATGTACACTCAATAGGCTTCGTGCGTGGATGTTTGGAGAACTTACTCGCTCATGTCTTTGCCACAATTGACACACATTCCGCCGAATTGAACATTGTGAGCACATGGTTCCTCAATCTCAACTATTTCTACACTGTATCATGGGTTAGCAGAACGTAATTTGCGCTTAGTGGAGGAATACTTGCTTTGAACTTGATATCACGTCGCCTTTCCTGATCTTCCAGGACGCAAGCTTGCCCTCGACAGAGCTTTCAAAACGGGTCGGGAATGTTTTCTCGACCTGAACATCAGTGCCCCAACCGTCATCTTCTGTCACCGTAGTCTTATAGAAGTAAGAGAACAGCGGTGCGAACCTCTCGACATTGTCGTTTGGTTGCTTCAGAAGCTCCGTGACTGTGATTGGGTAGTGAAGGCTTGCTGGAAATCGAAGCAGCATTTGTATAGCGCGCTGGTGGTTAGGAGCTAGGAGCTCTCATAGACATGGAAAATGAATATATGGCCGATTTCTCATGGTTTTAGCCGGGGGGGAATTGTCGCGTGCTTAGGTCGAATGAAGTAGAGATGAGAATTCTTGTTGGGAGGTGCGCGCAGAAGGGTTGTGTGCTGAATAGGTAGCAATGGCAGTGGTTGTAGATTGAAATTGTTGACTTGTTTGACTTTTAGGTGTTAACCGTTTCTGCGGAGGTAGGCTCTGGCATTTACTAGCGGCTTTTGATTTTCTGGTACTGGTAGGGCAAAACTTTGGGGGGAATTAATTGCTTATTATATTGGCAGCCCGGAAATGATCGTCACAGGGATTCTCCGCAAACGGGGCGATCAGATATTTCCCTCTCTTGTGATGAACTTGATGACTTCCATTTCGAGAACGATCTACCAAACTCCTTACAATGAAGAAGTTTGACGTACGAAGGTGCCTCTGCTCGGTGCTTTGGTAGAGCACACCATCACCGAGTCGGGGAAAGCTAGACCTACACGTCGCACTCAACAGTGAGTATCATTGCTAGGGGTGGGCAGCAGATAAGAAAATGAAGATTACTGCGATCATGGGCTCCTTATATCTTCAACTTGCAGGTATCCTCGATGACTCACGTGACTGGCCTCAGGACTGATATATTGAGTCATATCTATTACGCATTCCCGCGTGTGGAATCATGATATGGAGGGTTCAGCCGTTGGGCAGGCCTTTCCTATTGCCATCTCCATCCTCTCCTGACTCAGACTTCTCTTTTCTCTTCATTGTGACGTCCCAGTTGTACACCCTTGCAGTTGCGACTTCTAGAGTCTGCAGAGGTTGTTAGTCATCAGAGCTGTCATGACTGGAAATAGTCATCTTACAGTAATCTGTTCTCTCAAGAAGTCTAGGTCCTCCTCGCAATTAGCCAGCGTCTGTTGCGCACCGGACAGCTTCCCCTCAAGCAGCGTTTCCGCTTCCTCGATTGGGTACGATAGCATCACGTTCGCGCCCAGCCACAAGTAGACTTCATTCGTAGGTGGAACAAGCGCTTTAGCGTAGAGTGTATCGTTGAGCTCGAAAGTGGCCTCGATGGGGTCTGAGTCAGGCTGGATATAGATAATTTCAGTGATTTGACCAACAAAAATTTCATATTCGTCGAGTGACGAACCTTCCGTGTCTTGAGAAATTGAACGGTCTCTAGAGTCTTCTGTATGTCCGGGATCTTCTCATCCAGGCCTCCTCTCCGCCTTTGTGTATTGACTTCCATGAACTGGTATTTTCTGCGTACAAGGATTAGCGTCGTGTTCTTCCGTGCCTCTGGCTTCTGCATACGATATCATCTCCTGGAAGCTCTTCATCGTTCCATCCACCTCGGCCCTTGAAGAGACATAGTCTTCGACCTTATCCACGAAGGGCGCATAGGGTATGCCTCGAGGATTTGTTGCTGCATCTTTGCTGTTTTACGTTAGCACTTCGTCGCCGAGCTGAACAATAAATTATAGATTGAGATAACTAGCCTTTGCGCCTTGTTTGACATCTCCTTCAACTCCAGATTGGACAACTGTCGGAAGTTTTGTGAAGCTTTCGATTCACAGCAGCCGCGAACCTTGGTAGCCTCGCGCTAATGCACGCCGCAGATCGTCGTTCGACACTACCAATTTGTCAATTTTTTTGCATTCTCTCCCTATGCGGCTCATTTTCGCCAGTGATGCTCCTCCGCCCTAGGAATCCATGTTGCCTTTCCAACCCGATACTTCTTCACCGCTGCATCTCGCCCAAACTGTTATACCACCAACTTCGCGCCTACAGCTCTCCACAACCCAGACTATACAAAGATACACCGAAAGCTGAACCTCACAATGATCCTTCCAAGACCAGATCTCATATTGCGCGCAAATCACAATCCTCATCCACAGTCCCCCTTCAAGGCGTCCTTCCCAACAAAACAACCTCCGACCCCCTAAACCCCCCCTCAACAACCCAACCACCGCTCCTTTCCCTCCCCTCTCGCCCCCCCAACCTCCCAGTCTACAAATACTACTTCCGCCTCGGCAAAGCATACGCCCAGTTCTACAAAACCGGTCTCAAAGCCATCTACACAAACTGGAAAACCGCACGCGCCCTTCCCAATGGCGTATACAAAGCATCACAAGATCAAATGCGTGCTGCAGTGTACGCAGGGACACTCTCGCGTGCAGACTTCCAATTAATACGACGTGCAAAGAACGACGTACACAAACTCCCACTATTCATCCTCGTCTGGCTCGTCTGCGGAGAATTCACACCACTAGTCGTCATCTTTGTCTCGGGCCTCGTCCCCCGCATAATCTGGATCCCTAAACAAGTTCAAGGCGCTCGCGAAAAAGCCGAAGCACGGCGTCATCTCGCTCGCCAAGATAGCACGGTACACTTCCCCGGCCCCCTATCTTTCGAGATTATAGATCAAATGGACCAACCCCGCCAGACGAATACGTTCCACTATTACGGGCGCTCGCTGGGCTTGTATCCGGCTTGGTGGGATCGTCTGCCGGGGGCTTTTGATCCGACACGGGTGATTAGGGAGAGGGTGAAGCAGCGCGTTGAGTATCTGGAGGTTGATAATTTCGCTGTTGCGAGGGACGGGGGCGTGGAGAGGTTGGAGGGGCAGGAGGTGGTTTGGGCTTGTGAGGATCGGGGCATTGATGTGTTGGGGAAGGGGCAGAGACAGTTGAGGAGCGATTTGAAGGCTTGGATGGAGGCGAGGTGGCAGAGTGAGGAGGGACAATGAGGGGATAAGAGTAGCGATCATGAATGCTGTATACTGTTGGTGAAGATTGGGGAACGGTATAGACTATTGTACATGGAAGCATTTTTGTGGAAAAGGTTATTCAACTCACATGAGGTTAGATCTAGCATCCCACTGTGTTCGTATTACCCTGCATGAGTTGCTGTTTGGAAAAGCGATTGAATTCTATCTCTTATATGTACAATCAGTGGTATCTATGCACATGTAAAACGTAAAAATGTACTAGTCTTCCAATCAGAAGATAACAGCCAATGCAACGCTTGATTCTCCATCAAGAATCTGCCAGCTGCAAGGCGCAACCAATTAGAACATATGGGCTTCCTGGCCAAGACCGTCCCAGGAATTCATGGACAGCGATGGTCAGTGCAGGGTCTTCTCGGGAGATCTTAAAACAAAGCATTGCATCATGGACGGTACTTTGCGAGCTGCGCAAGCATATCCGAAACGTTCTGTTGCCCTCCTGGGCCTGGTTGGGAGTACTGAGGCGGCATACCCTGCATGTTCTGCTGCGGTCCGGGCCCAGGCTGTTGGCACTGAGGCGGCATACCTTGAGGCGGCATACTCTGATAAGGTGGTCTCCCTCCAAGGTTGCCATACTGAGGTGGATTATGTGCATAGCTTTGGCTAGGTGCTGGTGCAGGGTACGGGTCATGTTGTTGTTGGGGTGGTGGTGCAGCACTGTAGTGATATCCCTGCTGTGGTGGCTGCTGGCGGGCAACGCTGCTCAACAGAGATGCCAGATCTTGATGCGGGGGTTGAGCTGCTTGCTGCGGTGGTGGAGGATGCTGAGGATACGAAGGTGTTTGAGGCGCCTGGGGGGTTTGAGACATACCACCTAGGAGTTTCTGAAGCGCAGGTCCATCCAGGGAGGTAATCAGACTTGACAGATTTGTAGGCGCACCGCCTTGCTGAGGCTGCTGTTGTGGCAGCATATGTTGTGGCGGCATATTTTGTGGTGGGGGTTGCTGAGAATACTGCGGCGGCATCTGTTGGGGTTGACGAGCATACTGTGGTGGCCCGTATGCTGGAGCTGGGGGATACTGTGCGGGTGCTGGCGTTGGCGCGGGTGCCATGTGAGTTGACTTGGCTCTGAAAACAATTTCTGCAGCGATGTTCGCGTCAAGATCTTCATACTCTGCAGCAATGTCAGTGTGAGGCGCATAGAAAGTACAATTGCTATTCCTACCGTCAAATCGCACATTTTCGACCCCTGAGCTGCGGTTATAGACTTGCAGTGGGATCTTGCCGGTGTTCTGCGACTTTTGAAAGATCTTCACTACCGCTTGAACACCCTCAACGATCTGCCTCTTGACGACTGCCGCTAGAGACACACGAGGTAGCTGAAGCACATCGCAACGTAGACCACGGCCGCGGAACGACTGCTGAATGTATCCGACAAAGGTCCTAGGTGCAAACTTTAGCGGTGATTCTAGGGGAACATTATTGCTTACGCACCTGTCCACCTCATCGACAAGAATGATCTGAACATCAGGCACGTCTCGTGGATTCCTTCTCATAATCGGCAAGCTGGTCTCGTCGTCCGGTACCGCCATAGCTCGTGGGCTACGGCTCCTAAGTTGCCGATTCCTATTTTGGGGCGACCTAGATCGACCTCGATAATACCTAGCAGGGCTTCTCTCACGTCCTCTGAAATCGTCTCGTCCACGAAATCCTCTGGGAGAGGGAGATCGTACTGGGCGATACTCGTCTCTACCCTGGCGTCCAAAGCTAGCGGGAACTGCGTTTCTGTCGAACCGCTCTCCGCCTGAGAATGGATTTGCTCCACGTGCTGAACCACCTCTTCCATAATCCGGCGAACGAGATCTCCGAATGTATCCTGCTCTTAGACTATCGCCCGCGGCTGTGGCAGCTGCGTTACGAGAGTTCTTCTGGGGTTTGGAGACTTCGAGATCTTATAGATAGTCAGTACCTGAGCCAACTTTTCAGGTACGGTCTTCCTTACGGATTTTTCTCCCCTGAATCTCGGTCCCTTCCTCGTTCTGCATTGCTTGGAAGCAAGACTCAGCGTTATGGTACTGAACAAAGCCATACGCGCTCTTCATTGATATCTGAGCTAGCTTGCCATACTTCCGGAAGACATAGAAGATATCTCGCTTTGAAACCTTTTCGGTGAAGAGATTGCCTGTTCCTGCGATTAGTCTGGTTACATAATGGAAGGAATCTGCGGTGAGGCTAACCAACAAAGAGTCTAGACCCTTGTGGAAACCTATCCCACGTGCCCTCCGAGACATATATCGCCTCGTCTTGCAGGAATTGCTCGTATGACCTCTCGATATCGGGTCTCCTAGAATACTGATCTTCACCCTCGTATGGTTCGGGAGCCTGTCTTCCTCCATTTCTCCATTGATTCTCTTTCTGGAAAAAATGTTGCGTTTGAGGACTACGTTGTGGCTGATTGACAGTGGGCATGGGTTGCTGAAAAGTTGCAAGAGGTGGAGGAGGCATGCCATTGGGAGCAACGCCACTGTTGTGAATGTAGTCTTGGGTGGGTCGTTGTGGGTTATTTGACTGCACATTGTACGAAGTAGGAGCGTTGGAGCCTTGAACAGGCGGTTTGTGGTAAGATCGAATATCTTCTCCAGGTGTATAGTTGGGATGAATTGCAGGCTTCTCTTGAGGTGGGGGCCGTGCAGGGAGGCCAGCTGGCATGGGAAGAGTTGCGATGGGAGTTTGAAGGCTGCTGGGACTGAGTGGATTGGGAGTCCTTGAGGAAGAAGTGGTGGAAATCGAAGCGATGTTCTCTGCTGGGGGAGCAGTGGAAGAAGAGGGGGTTAAAATGTCCAACAATGCCTGATAGTTCACACCTTCGCTCTTTACATCTGGCTCCAATTTTGGGGCAAGTATAATAGAAACCGGACCGGGTCGCGGAGAAATTGCATTACGACTCTGAGTCACGAAAGCATCTTGGGGGTTATCGAATATATTGGCAGTGTCTCGGTTAATCGAACTTGAGACCTGATTTTGGTCGGAAGGCAATGGCGTTGGGTTGTTCTTCGCAGGAGCAGAAAATTTCTCATAAGAGCTGACAGAAGCAGGAAGCTCAGAGTCAGACTGGTTCATGTGATTTTGAGAGTCATCAGCTCCCTCCTGTTTTATCCGAGTCTCGAAGTCGGTAGTCAGAGGATGATTATGATTATCTTGCCCCTCACGACCTCCATCGAAGCTCCCATCAGTTCTATTGGTTGTACCTCTGGTATTACGATCAGTGTTCATTGAGTCTGGCGGAACAATATCCGAGTAGTACTGCTGGACGATACTATCACTCGCCATTGCACGCTGGGAGGCAGCTGGCTGGGCCATATGGGTGGACATGAGATTGAAATGGGGATCAATCTGATTCTGAAGCACGGGTATGTTTTGTGGCTCTGGGATATGTAGTGGGCGAGGACTTGCTGGGCTTAGAGTCTTTCCTCGAAAATGGGTCGCTTCCGCTGGAGGACTTGAAGTCATTGACGGAACGATGAGGACGTAGCGGAAGAAAGTGTTTGTGATCACACGGGAAAGGCTGAATAGAGCGAATCTAGCTAGGTAAGTGGAAAGAAGGAGGACGCGAGCATGGTATGATCTAGGAGCGAATGTGGCCTTTGCAGCAGTATGCCCTCTAGCTATTCTCTAGAAAGCGCGGTGTGAGAGTGGTGTTGTAGAGAAAGCTGGTGGTGATCTGCAGGAAATCTTCACTGGCTAAGATATTGTGCTAGTAGCGTGCCAAGCCGGCTATATTCACCTGAAGCTCCGATTGATATGACACCTCGTCGCAATTTACAATGAAGCATGCTACGCAATCTGTTTACCTGGAGAAGCTGGGGCATACAAAGAGCAACTTGTCAGCTTCCCGCTGTGCAGGGAAGATGCGTTTCCATTCCAGCGAGCCAATCTGAGGAACATTCGGAAGAAGACCATAGAGAGGCGAAAACTTGGCTTTCAAGGTTCAATGTCAACATGATCCCAAAGAACATCTGCGAGGTCACTTTCAGCAGATCATCTGGACCAGGTGGACAGAATGTGAATAAGTCAGACGAGAGGCTCCTACAATTATCCCCGTGATTAACGCTGAGTAGAGTGAACTCCAAAGCAACTCTTCGCATTCATACCAAGGACTTCCTACACATGGTCCCTAAGATACTACATCCTGAGATAGAGGGGTCTAGATATTATGCCGAAAACTCGAAGTCGCTGGTCATCCAGGGAGACGGTAGCCGAAGTCGAACGGACAACACGCAGGAATGCTACAAGAAGCTACACGCCCTGATTGTGGCCGCTGGAAGAAGCACTGTCAGAGGAGAGACTTCACAAGCACAGGTTGAGAGAGTGAAAAGCCTGTATGTTATCCGAGGGGCTATCTCATAGCTATCATGGCATCCCCAGCTGACGCCCTCGTCATGCAGACGGCACAAGGAGAACGAAATGCGACTGCGTGGAAAGAAGACGCATGGAAACAAGAAAGCTGCACGCAGGGGCTTCTCGAAGGGCTCAAGCTATTGAAAGCGCCTTAGAATTTTTCTCGGGGCTCTGCAAGAAGAGATGGGACTCGCTCGACGACTTATGTAGAGCCTATCCTCTCGCTTGCTCGGAGAGTCTCTGAAGCCCTTGCACATGAAGCTTGTCCAGAAGACTGGCGACCGCTGTACCCCTCCCTGACGGGGCCCGCTCTGTGTCTGCTTGAAATTGGCTCCACACCTTTCGCAACGTCATTACTATGGCCTTGTGTACATCCGGATCAAGATCTCCAACATCGAGATACGGTAGCATCCACTCGATCACCCTCTGTCCAAGATTACTTCGAATTTGCGGTGGAAATAGCTCCAGTGTCTTGAAAGATTTGTTTATTCGGTCCAGACACAGACCGAACGTGGTGGGAAACCCTGCTGATGTGGCATCGACGCCTATGACTGGCTGTTGGATCCATCGAATAAGTGTCTCAGGGCTGTTTGGTGCCAAAGACTGTAGACTGTCCATGACGTGCTGCAAAATCTTGTACGCACAAAGGAGATCGAAGAACTCAGCGAACATATCGAAGAAGTCTTGGCAGATCTTGTTGTTCGTCTTCAATTGCTTCATAGCGGCATCAAAAATAGCCATCGGTATAGCTCCTGACAAAGCTGGACTTGCGCTCAGCTTCTTCAACGTTTCTTGATCCACACCATGGCTAGGCTGATGGTCCGGAGTGACGTCCTCGGCAGTAATTGCAGGAAGCACAATCATGTCGCCATCAATCTCTTCCACTGTCTCCCCACTCTTCACCTCCTCTTCTTGACCAAGCCCCAAGATCCACCGCCTCCCCACGATCTTAGCAATATAAATCATCTCCAACCTCGCATACTCCACCCACAATCTACCATCTGTCTTGCAGAACCTCAAACCCCTCTGCATGTAGCTTCTTGCCTCCGTCATGTCCCCTCGCTCTTCCATAGTGTAATTCGCAGCATATATCCAGAGCTCCGCTTTCGCAGGATGTAATCGCAGCACACTCGTCAAGATCTGCGAGACCTTCTTATTCGACTTCTGCTTCCTTGCAAATGCTAGGTATTGCATCCAAAGCCCAATATCACCATGAAACTTCCTCGTTGTGCGGTCGAGAACGAAGAAGATCCTGCGCTGGCCGGTGTAGTTGCTGCTTTTGACTCCTAATCTCTTGACTCGTTTCCGCCGTAGCGATTCCAGATTCATCTCATACTCAGCATAGCGGACGTAGTCTGAAGGTTGGGAACCTCGGGCATTGAGGATGTGTTCAAAGTCAGAGCGTTTTTTGGCGATAGAATTGATCTCTTCTTTGCTGAAGATCTTTTTGTGGGCGAGCTCTTGAAGTTCGGGGACGCTTTGCTCGAGGTAGAAGCGTGCTTTGTCGCTTGCTCCAGCCATGATTGCTTCGTCAGCTCCTCCCTGCTGTTGCTAAGATAATTCTACTAGCGAAAAAATGTTTTGCTTATCGATTATGCTAGTTGCATGTTGCCGTTAGATATCTATCAAAGACAAGGCGCTAAGCTTCAACAATTAGCGTGTGCAAAACGCTGTGGAATCCTTGGCATTCTTCCCCCCAATTTTCCCCCACTACAGCTGTACTACCCAGTACCAGCTCTATAAATTACTCTTCTAATTAACTAGCCTTACATGAGTAGAGAGCTCTGTTCAAGGCGATTCTAATGCCGTAGGAATCAGCTTAATCGAATAGATAGGATCGGAGATATCAGGGGTTAAAAATTTGGCTTAGGCCCTACCAAACCGCGTAAGCCTACTAGAACTACCTTACCTATATTTCAAGCCTTATAACTCAACGAATACTTTCTTAATTTATTTAATTTCTAGGGCATTAGAATCGCCTCAAGCAGAGCTATCCACTCATGTAAGTTTGGTTAATTAGGAGAATTATTCGTAGAGCTGGTACTGGGTAGTATAGCTGTGGTGGGGGAATAATGGGGGGGGGAATGCCAAGGATTCCTAAAAGCCTCACCAAAATTGACCGATTTTTCTTCCATGTGCGGGAATATCTCGATTCGGCTCTCGCTGCGTGTACATCAATGCAAACACACCCCATATTTTATCCGTCTGGTATGACCATGCATGTTTTCATGCTTACTAAAAGTATCCGCGTCGGCTTCAGTTGCCACTCTTCAAACAGCATCACCTCCACCCGTCCCTACAGAAAAGGACAGACTCTACGTTGGAGTCCCCAGCTAAGTGCGAATATGCGTACTTTATCAATGTTCACATGGATGCTATAACGCTTCTTGAGACTTGGCAAGGTCCTCCCTCGCTACCACCATGAGAAAACTACTTTGTCGAAGGCAAGATCTTCTCCTTTTCCAACTCATCGAAGCACTCGGTCAAAGCGTCCCATGAATCGATGTATCCAGTCCAGCCAAGCTTCCCCGCCCTGCTCATGACAACATTGTAATTTCTGCCCAGGACGAATCCTAAATAGCCCCATGCGGCCTTCTCAAATGCATCCTTCTCCAGTCCATGCCCAGCTTGTAATTCGTTCCAGGCTTTCTGCACGTCCTCGCGTTGGCTCCACTTGATCAAGTCGATCTTCTGCTGCACCTCGCACTGCCTGGTGTTTCCCAAGCTCCGCCGCCATGTTAAGCGATCGGCGGCTTTTCGGCTTGCTTCATCACGCTCTCTGAGTCTGGGACGTTGACTCGGAAACGATTGCGTGGGATGTGACAGTGGACGCGCTTGGCCAGCTTGGGCCACATGTTCTGCCAGGACTCTGTATAACCGTTGACAGCGTTGAAGACTTGGTTGTTGCACTTGGGCTCGAGAGCTGCCCAAAGATTGAGCTGAGCATGAAGGCGAGAATAGGTGATCGAAGAGGATGTAGAAGGCTTCGCTACCAGGGAACATGAGATTGCCGTGTATTTCCTTTGAAATGGCGGCGTAGAGCCCTAATGAGGTGGCAAGGTTCATGAAGTTACCCTTGGCGACGCCGATAACGTCGTTGGGATATGTGACAATCCAGTCTCAGGTTGCCTTCTTCCCCGCTTCTGCGAGTATTCTCTGCTTATGGTAGTAGAAGTTTGGTGGGCGGCCCTCGCCCTCAATCCATGGATCTGACTCTCCCATTGGCTTTTTTGGGCAGCCGAGGTGCAAATCGTACCGTTTAGCACCTGTTGTGAGGATAGTGCGCTTGATTCTCTTGGATGCACCAGTAATGTCAAGGGCTTCGAGGAGAGTTTTCAACATGGCGCCGTTGACGTCCCAACTCTCTTGCTCGGAGTCTTTTTGCAGGTAGGTGGCGAAGAAGACGTATTCGGCTTCGACATCCTTCAACTGCTTCGCTATCTCCTTTGCATCTCCTGTGAGATCAATTGTATCGTGTGTGACATTGAACGGATGTTCCTCCTTCTGACTCCGTGATAATACGTGCACCGTTTCCCACTGCTTTGAATCTTTGCCGAGGGCGTGCACAATCTCGCGACCTAGAATGCCTGAAAGGATTGCTTGTCAGTTCTTGTTCATAAATACGCTAGGCCAGGAAACAGCTTACCTGTGGCACCAGTGACGATTGCTGAAGGCATCTTTGTGAATTAAAGGGCAGTCGTTGATATGAAAGTTGAATGAGCCCATGACTATGGAAACACTCGGATACAACGTAATCATGACGGAGCCAGTGTTCTGGAACCAGACTGGAATAGCTGACCAATCCGAGCCAATCATAGCGTGCTAAGATTGAGCTTTCTCCACGGTTTTCCCGAAGCCTCTCCGAATCTCTGGATGTAACAACCGAAGTCAAAACATCAGACGATTAAGGAGAAAATTAGCCAGAGGAGAATTCGAAGGCTGACTCAGGATCCTACCCGACGATTTCCTTTCCGTAGCCTCTTGCAATTGGCTCCAATTGGGCCAAAGCGCTCAATGTAGTAATCATAATCGAGAGCATGGTGCATTGATTCCTGGTCTACGCAAGAGCAATGACCCAGGAGACACATCAGTCGAAGAGCATAAACAGAACTAAGAAGGGCTCCAAGGATCGAGAAAATCAGAATAACAGAAAACCAGAAAACCAGGAAAACCTCTCCAAGAGTAGTACAATTTCTTGGTTACGGCCCAGAGGCCTTCACGGTCATCAAACCAGGGAGAGCTTTGCTTGGGGTAAGCCTAATTTCGTCTCCAGCTAACACAGACTCAGGGTTTTTGTGTGCATAGCGAGCTGCGAAAAGAACATGATTGCAATATGGGGCCAGGGCGAGCCTCCAAAAGTCTGGCGTCGAGATAGAGAGCTCTCAAGTGCAGATCAAATCAATCTGATGAATGTAAACTTCAAATTTGAATACGTATGTAAGCCTGGAGAGAGTAGCCTCATCGTGGGTTCAGAGTGGTTTTCGTCTCCGGATGGAATGAGAGCCAAATGACATTGTATCGTCGAAGAAGCCCAATTTCTTATCCGTAATGAATGCATGACTTAGATGTGAAGAGATGGACAGGTTTTTGTAGAAAAGAGCTGGATGTGGGTTCGTAGAATACACCTCTGACTTCGTAGGGATGCCCTATTTGCCTTTGCACCTCGTAGTATGCTATTACCGACGCGCCTTCATAACACACGTCTGCGTTCCTCGAATCATTGCTTTCGTGACGAGAATTGGTCCTTGATCTCTTCCATGAAGTGATCCAGCAAGTTTTTATCATGCTCTGCATATTGCATGCCTGTCAGCTTAGCCAATATCCTGCGGCAAATACCACTGACTGTGTTTGGCTATTTTGGTCCCTCCCATTTCTTCAAGATCGGGCCCATGGCGAAATTGCCGTACTCTCCGGTGCACGTTATGCACAGCTCGGTGGAAGGCAGGGCTTGAAAGCAGCTATAGATAATACGTGAGCGTGTATAGTTACTGTAAGGGATGGCTTAGCTTACTCGACTTGTCAACCAGGCCTGGAGTCGTGGTCAGCTGAGATTAGATGTTCCTAGACATTTTAGATAGCTTGCCTCGAAAATCCTTAACCACACTGGGGACACCATCTTAGATACCAGGGCACCATCGAAAAGATAAATACCCGACACGTGTGGTCACGCAGTCCCCTGAAGCTGAGAAAGGAAAACGCAGTTCGATCAGACGACACGGGGAAGGTTGTTATGTTGTAGACTAGATGATGATGAAGCAAAGGATGTGACGTTTTTGATTCCGCGCTTTCTATTTTGGGAAAGAGTCACAGAGCCTCATGAAAGTATTAATATACATCGCCTCCTGCCTGGCGCTCTTATAATAACCTGGCCTTGCCTTGCTATTAATGTCAACACCCCTAAGTAGTAAAGATCTTCGAAGTGCACTGCGGTCTAGCACGACAAAAGTCATCGCTCCTCCCTTGCTTTGCACCTCTGGTCAGCACGGTCTCACCTCTATCTTGCAAGGTTGCCAGGATACAACCAGTCTAGTTGCTGAAATCAATATCTATCTGATTATCTGGTTTGTGGTATGTACCAGAAAGGTGTGGTAGAGTGAATGCAATAAGCCGAAATTAAGGCCAGCGGCGCCCTCGTTGGACGGAGAATTCTGCTGCATCTTACTTCTACCAGAGTGTCCCGAGTTCTCTTTGCTTCTCGCCATTTTTGGCTCACATATGTAAATCGATCGTGCCTGGAGATGGCTGGTCCCTTTGCCAAAGGGTTCAGCCCAGCATACAAACGGGCACGCTCGCAGGATAGCCCGACACCATTGGCATCACCACCTATACTGAAGGCTACCAAGATCGACGAGGAAGTAGCTGACGAAGAACCTAAACTACCGGCTTTTCTCCGACAATCACAAACCGGTAAGTGTGCTGTTGGTGCATACGCGAACATGCATGATGCAGCTCCCTTTTAGTTCAACCACTAAGGTTTGGTAGAAAACCGTACCAAATTTCTAGACTTGGCATGGAAGGAGAAGCTTCGTATATCGCAAGGACGAAGAGATCCGTCCTCTGAATGGGTGCAAGACTTTAGTCCGCAGATTACGAAGCGAAATCGCTATGGGAATGTCCAACCTTGGGAGAAGTCAAGAGTCCATCTTAAGGTTGCCGAAGGACAATTAGACTACATCAATGCCTCGCCGATCTCGTTGCGTGATCCACGAACAGGTGTCGAAACGAAATACATAGCGACTCAAGTAAGTCTATGGCTCTTCTGCACTGCTCAAGCTTTGCGGGCATTTCACTGAAGCTCTTAACCATAGGGGCCCAAACAAGCCGGCCTAAGTCATTTTTGGCACATGATATGGCAGGAGACAACTGATGTGGCAGTAATTGTCATGCTGACCCAAACGCATGATGGAAACACGGAGAAATGTTTCCAATACTTCCCATTGGATTCCGAAGCTGGGATATTCATGATAGAGCCTATTGACGTTGCAGGGGCTAATACAGAAGGCAGCGTAACCTTTTCAAAATGTATTCCGCACCCAGAATCAAAAACAGATATACGAAAGATGACCTTGCGGTTTGGAACAGAGACCAAGGACGTCTGGCACTTCCTATTTTCTGGCTGGCCGGACTTCGCTGTCCCAGAACATGATGACCTTACTGCTTTGCTGGAGCTTCTGAAGCTGTCCGCAGAAAAGAACGGTTCACCGAGTAACCCAAGGACTATCCACTGCAGCGCTGGTGTTGGACGTTCTGGCACTTTCGTTGCCTTGGAATATCTTCTGGCCCAAATCGACTCAGGAGCGGTAGCCGACGCCAAAGACGGGGAAGACATGATATTCGATGTGGTAAATCGGATGCGAGAACAACGAATGATGATGGTTCAGATGGACACGCAATACCAGTTTCTCTACGATGTAGCAAGGGAGCAATACAAGCAAAGGCAACTTGCTCTTCAAGCATATGGACAGCATTCACCAAAATCTCGAAAATTGGCCAGTGGTATGAAAGCAGCGAATATGGATCAAAGCAGTGCAGATGGCGAACTATTTCACAAGGGAGAGTTTGACGAAGGCCAGGAAGAAGACGGCAGCATGGAGAGACTGGACGGCCATGAGGGCAAGATGGAAGAGCTTAGACATGAAGGCCAGACGCTCAAGACACAGTAAGATCATCTGCAACATTGGCGCTGGTCTGAACGTTCGATAGGCATAACGAGTGTCTTCAGCCTTCTCGGACGACCTCTCATTTTTGTGTCAGGGTGCTTTGTGGCGTTCATGGCAGGAGTAACTGGGGCGGTTTTGTGGGCAACCGCATGAAATTTGTGCGAGGCGAACAAGGCGCCAGGCAGTGGGGTTGGTTCGGAGGAATATTCTCGGGCATTTTCAACGCAACATGAAAGCGAACGGAGACATCGATGAGCGGAGACTTTACGAAGAGCATAGATTGGTCGCCTCGATGGCAATCAGAAATGCAGCGAGCAGCAACAGGCATGAATCGTTTGCTCTTGCATGTAGTAGCCCAATGCGTCAAGGATCTGTCACTGATCCCTTTGGCACCTCCCGCTCATACACAACCTCCTCAAAAACACCGTACCCTTAAGCCTGCGCTGTCTTTGCTGCTTGCTGTGGATTTATCTTCTTGCCATCCTTGTTGAAGCGAACCCTGGGAGGTGGAGCACGATTTCGGCGTCCTTCTCGCGAACGAACACTAGAATGATCCCTTATCAGAACATGAAATTTTTCACGTTATCATCGAGTAGATGCATACCGAACGATCTTGCCGTGGATGGCGCATGAGACGCAGTATTGGAGCTTGAGGTACATTTTGGGGACGGCGTATTCGGGGAAGACAGAGGCATCAGAGATATCACCTAGAGCGCGGGCAACGATTAGCCACCTGTCCAGACTTTTCGACGTGTACAGAGGTCTCCAAGATAGAAGAGGCAAAAGCATACGAATGGCAGCGGACTCCACCATGTTGCGAATAGTAAATCTCTTTATTGCCTTGTCCTTGGGCGTACATCTCGAGCAGTTGGAGCATCGGATGGGCTTAACGTGACCTCGTCCTTTCTTGTTGCGACCGCTGTGGTAGATACGTTAGCCTTGTGGTCTCCACGCAAGTGTCCTGGATGAAGATATGGCAGGCGTACTTGGATGCTCGCTTCTTGACCATGATTGCGGTTCTATCACAACGTAAGCGAATATGATCCTCTCCAGTTTCCTATCCACAAGACGTAACATACCTCGTTGTTCTTGCTGTGATAAAGAGTATAAGTAGCTGTCCGAGAGTTCTTACGCCTGAGCCTTTAGTGGGCTTCTCGCTTAGCCGCGGGATCTTCCCGCAATTCTTGGCTCTCCCTGCTTTGTTTACTTCGCGGTTGCATCCCATCCTCATTCGTCAGTGTTGGCAACATCGCTCACTTAGCTCGCTCCCGACGATGTCCGCTGCCGGAGGAACATACAGAGGTACGTCAAATCGGGGCCAAGGTCGCGGACAAGTCCCCATCTTCGACAACACCCCTGGTGGCCCATCAAACATCCCACGCCCGAAATTCGAGTCACATGCGAGTTCCGCGATGCAGAGTGAGACAGGAACATCGACGCTCAGTGCAAGCAGGCAGAAGCAGTCGAAACGTGATGAGGTGAGTTATACCGTTTCCTTAGGCACATCGATCAGACTGACCACCAATTGCAGGCTATCAGGAAGAAGATGGAGGCCGACCTCAGCAGGAAGAAAGGGGGCCCTTCTTCTCGAGCTCGACATACGCGCAAGGCCCCACCAGGCTCAGTCCTTGCCCTCAAGCCTAGCCAAGCACTCCAGATCAAGCCAAACACTAGTGTAGCTGAAGCAGCCCAACTCATGGCTGCCAAGCGAGAAGATTGCGTCCTGGTTACCGGCGACGACGATCACATTGTGGGTATCTTCACGGCTAAGGATCTCGCTTTTCGTGTTGTTGGAGCTGGAATCAAAGCCAGAGATGTGACAATTGCCGAGATCATGACTCCAAACCCAATGTGTGCAAAGGCAGATACCAGTGCTACCGATGCTTTGGATCTCATGGTCAGAAAGGGCTTTCGACACCTCCCCGTTCAGGACGAGAATCAGGACATCTCGGGCATTCTAGATATCACGAAGTGCTTCTACGATGCTATGGAAAAGTTGGAGCGTGCCTACAGTTCGTCACGAAAGCTCTATGATGCACTCGAGGGTGTGCAATCTGAGCTGGGATCTAGCCAACCTCAACAGATCATACAATATGTGGAAGCGCTAAGGCAGAAGATGTCTGGTCCTACACTGGAATCCGTACTCAACGGCGTCCCTCCAACGACCGTCTCGGTCCGGACATCGGTTAAGGAGGCCGCTGCTCTGATGAAAGAGAATCATACGACAGCTGTTCTGGTTCAAGACCAGGGCTCCATTACCGGCATCTTTACAAGTAAAGACGTTGTCCTTCGAGTAATTGCACCGGGACTGGATCCTGCAAATTGCAGTGTTGTGAGGGTCATGACCCCACATCCGGACTTTGCACCAATGGATATGACCATTCAAGCAGCACTTCGAAAGATGCATGATGGACACTACCTCAATTTGCCCGTTATGAACGAACCTGGAGAGATCGTCGGGATGGTTGATGTGCTCAAATTGACATATGCAACCCTCGAACAGGTGAGACTAGTACTATCGACACCCGACTGATTGCTAAAGTTTCTAGATCAATACCATGTCTACAGGGGACTCAGAAGGCCCAGCATGGGGCAAATTCTGGCTTTCTCTGGACAACGATTCCGAATCAATGATGTCGGGAGAAGGCAGCAGCCATCGTCCGCACACACCAGGTCATCGATCGCTAATGTCCCCAGAGCTCTCACGGCCGCCTGTTGACCGCGTAGATAGCGTGCAACCCCACGAGTCAGCTTCACACAATGGAGGTGATTCTCGCTCAGATAGCCCTGAATCCCCCTTGGCAACTCCAGAGGACGCCCCTTTTCCCTTCAAGTTTAAAGCACCCAGCGGACGTGTCCATAGGCTGCAAGTCGCCGCTTCTGCGGGTATGGAGGACCTGGTCAGCAATGTTACGGCTAAGCTTGGTGGAGAGGTCGAGGCAGTAGGTGGGGAGGCCATTGTTGAGAATGGCAAGTTGACGTCTTCGGGCTACGCTTTAAGCTACCTCGACAACGATGGCGATACGGTATCGATCACGACGGATCAAGACCTATCCGACGCGATTATGCTCTCTAGGCGACATGATCGTGAAAAGGTCGACCTTTTCGTGCATGACCCCGAGAAACCGCCAATGTCGGCTACGGTGGATCCAGGACCAGCTCTGGCGAAGCCCATGACACCACCTCCATCGAACATAGGGTCGAAGAGCCGAAGAAGGGTGATGAACGAAGACGACGAGGATGATATGGCTACACCAGTCAAAAAGGAACGGAAGCCAATGGCACAGCCCAAGCAGGAGGAACAGCTTATTGCTGGTGTGCCAAACGAATTGCTCTTACCAGGAGCCATTGTAACTTTGGCCGTGGTTATAATTGGGGTCTTTACAATAAGTCGGGCAAGCCGTTCATGATACCCATATGCTTTGCTTTCCGTGGGACGGCGTTGCTCAAAATGGTATTGATGGCCACTTGTACTAAAAGCACTTACATTCCATGCTCTTGGCAAACCATGTATGACTACCTATGTTATTTAGTAGCATATGCTTGATAGAAATGCAGGGAAACCCCCGTTTCATTCGGAGTGCCTTAGCTTGTACTTTATGTTCTGCATGAATTAGACATTAAAGTAGGTGGCCCTGATCAGGATGTAGCTGGGCGCTTGCTTGCAGGGGTCCGTTTCCAGGGGGCTAGCCCGATTTAGATATCTCTTCGTTTCTGAATGCGACGCCAAAATTCTTCTCAATATCTCAGTCGTGACTTACGAACAACACCCTCTCTCAGCGCTCTTTTTCCTCACAAACAACACCTTAATCCTACACGTCATCAACCTGGTTTGTCGGTACTTGGAGCCCGTGAGCAGGAGCAGGGGCACCTCTGCTGCCTCTCTTCGCATACAAATACCGTGTTGAACGACGCGCATTTGCTACCGGATTTCTGGGCCTTTAACCCCAAAGACCCCTATCTATATACTCAGTCTCAAAACTATGTCGTTACTTCCTCCAGAGGTCCACACGACTCTCGCAGACCTCCTTCAGAATCTCTCGTCACCCGATAACCAAGCTCGCACAACTGCCGAGGAACAATTGAACAATGATTGGTTCATTGCGCGGCCCGATGTCTTGCTCATGGGGCTTGTAGAGCAAATACAAGGGTCTCAGGAGCCATCGGTAAGACATTCGCTGCCGCAACCCTGGAGGTGGAACGAGGCTCGCTAATATCATTCTTTTGGTTCGAGTAGACGCGATCATTTGCAGCAGTCATGTTTCGCAAAATGTCAACTAAGACCAGAAGGGTACCTGGCGAAGATCAGGTGTCAAAAGAGCAATTTCTACTGCTACAACCACCTCAGAAGATCGCCATAAGACAAAAGCTGCTTGACTGCCTACAAAGCGAGTCACTGCCGCAAGTAAGACACAAAATTGGCGATGCTGTGGCCGAAGTTGCAAGACAATACTCAGATGATGGTAGGTGGACTCGAAACAGGGAATTTGGACATGCTTGATCAGTCTGGCTGATACTTTCCTTGATTCAGGAGAAAATTGGCCAGAACTTTTAAACGCACTCTTCATAGCGAGTCAATCACAGGACCCGGGCCAGAGAGAAGGAGCTTTCCGAATATTTACAACGACTCCTGGTATTATCGAGAAGCAGCATGAAGAAACAGTACTGGCCGCTTTCACGAAAGGTTTCAAAGACTGTGACGTTACTGTAAGACACCCGGAATCGATCTATATTCAACGACTAAATAGTGTGTAGGTACGAATCGCGGCTATGGAGGCGTTTTCGCAATTCTTCATATCAGTGCAAAAGAAAGCCCAAAAAAAGTACTACGCTTTGGTCCCGGAGATACTCAACATTCTGCCACCATTGAAAGAATCTGGAGATTCGGAAAATTTAACAAAGGCTCTCATGTCTTTAACAGAGCTCGCAGAAGAAGCGCCGATGATGTTCAAGCATTTGTTTCACAGCCTCGTCCAGTTCAGTATGAGTGTCATAGCGGACAAGGAGCTTGGAGATATGACTCGGCAAAATGCACTGGAGCTGATGGGCACATTTGCAGACTATGCCTCCGCATTATGCAAAAAGGACCCGTCCTATACGTCGGAGATGGTCACCCAGTGCTTGAGCCTCATGACTGATGTTGGCGCTGACGATGGTGATGCTTCAGAGTGGAACGTTTCAGAGGATCTTGATGTGGAAGAGAGCGACCTGAATCATGTCGCTGGAGAACAGTGTATGGACCGGTTGGCTAACAAGTTGGGAGGCGGCGCTGTCTTGCCACCAACGTTCCAATGGCTTCCTCGGATGATCTCGTCCGCAGCCTGGCGAGATCGGCATGCAGCACTGATGGCTATCTCTGCTATCTCTGAAGGTTGTAGGGACTTGATGATCGGAGAGCTAGATAAGTTGTTGGGCCTAGTTGTCCCCGCTCTTCGAGATGCTCACCCACGAGTTCGCTGGGCTGGATGCAATGCCCTAGGTCAGATGAGCACCGACTTTGCAGGAACGATGCAGGAGAAGTATCACAACATCGTCTTGACCAACATAATACCAGTACTCGATTCCCCGGAGCCTCGGATCCAATCTCATGCCGCTGCAGCGCTTGTCAACTTCTGCGAAGAGGCTGAGAAGGCCACCTTGGAACCATATCTGGATGATCTTCTGAGCCGCCTCTTACGTTTGCTACAGAGCCCGAAGCGTTATGTTCAGGAGCAAGCTCTTTCAACGATTGCAACTATTGCCGATTCAGCTGAAACTGCTTTTGGAAAGTACTACGATACCCTTATGCCTTTGCTGTTCAATGTTCTGCGCGAAGAGCAATCGAAAGAATATAGACTTCTGCGTGCTAAAGCGATGGAATGTGCTACTTTGATTGGTATGATTGTCTCCTTATCCTTCCGCTCTTTCGTACTAACTCCCTTCTAAATAGCCTTGGCAGTTGGCAAGCAACGGATGGGCGCCAATGCCATGGAGCTGGTTCAAATCCTTGGCCATATACAACGTATGTTCACCCGACTACCTACCGACTTTCTGTCTATGGAATCCTGACAAATCCTCTAGAAAATATCACGGAATCTGATGATCCTCAATCGCAATACTTATTACATTGCTGGGGGCGAATGTGTCGGGTCCTGGGAGCAGATTTCATTACCTACCTCTCTGGTGTCATGCCGCCCTTAATGGAGCTTGCAAGTGCGAGAGCTGACATTCAATTGCTTGATGATGACGACCAGATAGCCAAGTTCCAGCAGCAGGACGGTTGGGAAATGGTCCCACTAAAGGGAAAAGTTATCGGAATCAAGACGTCCATACTTGAAGATAAGCACATGGCTATCGAGCTAATCGTTATATACGCTCAACAACTCGAAAGAGCATTCGATCCCTACGTGATGGAGATCATGGAGAAAGTATCCTTGCCAGGATTGGCCTTCTTCTTCCACGATCCTGTGCGTGTTGCATCGGCCAAGAGCGTGCCCGTGCTACTCAATGCCGTCAAGAAAGCCCACGGTGGAGCAAACGACCGAACGTTACAGCAACTCTGGGGGACTGTTGTCGAGAAGCTGCTTGAAGTCCTGAGTGCAGAACCTGCGATCGACACTCTTGCAGAGATGTATCAATGCTTCTATGAGTCTGTAGAAGTCGTCGGCAAGGATTGTCTTACCCAAAAGCATATGGAAGACTTTGTCGAATCTGTCAGGTCGACGTTGGAAGACTACCAGAAACGCGTCAAGGACCGTACGGACGAGCAACAGGAGACCGAGGAGGGTGAGGAAGAAAACGAGGACATCCTATTCGCAATTGAGGATGACCAGACACTCCTCTCCGACATGAACAAAGCTTTCCATACGATTTTCAAGAACCAAGAAACCTCTTTTCTTCCAGCATGGGGACGACTTATGCCTTTCTATGACCATTTCATTACGAGCTCAGATTCAACGCAAAGGCAGTGGGCGCTCTGCATAATGGACGATGTACTCGAGTTCTGTGGAGATCAAAGCTGGAGCTACCAAGACCACATACGGCAACCTCTAGTTGCTGGTATGCAGGATCCCATTCCTGCAAATAGACAAGCGGCTTGTTATGGTATTGGCATAGCAGCGCAAAAAGGCGGATCAGATTGGTCAAGCTTCGTCGCCGAAAGCATGCCAACGCTTTTCGCTGTCTGCCAGCTTGAGCAAGCTCGTGAGGATGACCATATATTTGCGACCGAAAACGCGTGCGCCAGCATCGCCAAGATTTTGAAATTCAATTCCAGCAAGGTGCCGAACGTCCAGGAGGTTGTGAGTCACTGGCTTCTGACGTTGCCAGTGATCAGTGACGAAGAAGCTGCTCCCTATGCTTATATGTTCCTGACGCAGCTCATTAACCAGTGAGTTCCTCCAAGCTAGATGGTCCCCTATACCAGCACGTTACTGATTAGCGAATTAGACGCAATCCTGCAGTTTTTGCGTCGCCTGACGTTGCCAGACAGTCTTTCGTAGCGATTGCCCTCGCACTCGAAGCAGAGACGTTACAAGGCGCGACGGCACAACGGGCAGCATTAGCTGGGAAGCAGCTCCTTCAGACAGCGGGTATGGATATCAGTCAAGTCCTGGGCACGCTAGATCCAGAGACGCAACAAACAATTGCCAGCTACTTCGCATAAGAGAAGGATCTAGAGAGATACCATGGAGAAAAGGTTGCATTATGGATGATTTGATGGAACGTTGATGCATAACGGTTAGGATATGGCTAGGGATATGAGGCTAATTCTAGAAGATCTCCAAAGATCGAGGACTTGCTAGAGTACGAACATGCATGTAGTCGTATCGAATAGCTTCATGGAGCTCTATGTCCGTAAATCAATTCGAAATCGTCGCGAATCCCTGACTTTGCCTCGGTCTGCATACGTGATTCCTCCATCCGTACAGAGTAGCCATGTGCCAAGACTTCGCGAAACGCGTTCGGATTTTTCAACTTTCAACGGTCTTAAACACCATCTAGGTTTTTTGAGCTTTCACGTCGACTCTTACCACAACTACACTGCGTTGCTAGACCAACACAACGCCATTCCCTCTGTTGCTCAGCTTATATGTTACTTTCGCTGCAAAGCAAGTAGCACCCGCAAATATGTCGTTCGGAGGGCAGACCCCCACAATCATAGTGCTGAAGGAGGGTACCGATTCTTCCCAAGGCAAAGGCCAGATCATATCAAACATACAAGCTTGTCTAGCGGTCCAAGATACGATACGAAGCACACTAGGACCCTATGGTGGAGATCTTTTGTTGGTAGATGAAAATGGCAGGCAAACAATCACAAATGATGGTGCTACTGTCATGAAAGTGCGTAGCTCTTGTCCACCTGTGGACTCTAGGCTAACTCTGTTCCCTACAGCTCCTCGACATAGTCCACCCCGCCGCCCGTATTCTAACAGACATCGCCCGTTCCCAAGACGCCGAAGTGGGCGATGGCACCACCTCCGTTGTCGTCCTCGCTGGCGAGGTCCTGAAAGAGATCAAGGAACATGTGGAACAAGGCGTTAGCTCACAGATCATCATCAAAGGGCTGCGGAGGGCAAGTGCAATGGCTGTTAATAAGATCAAGGAGATCGCAGTTACCACGAAAGAGGGCAATCAGAGGGAGACGCTGAGGAGGCTGGCGGCCACGGCCATGAGCTCCAAGTTGATCCATCGGAATGCGGATTTCTTTACGAAGAGTGGGTCATATGAACTGGAATACAACTGCGAAAAGAAGTGCTGACGGTGTGCTAGTGGTTGTGGATGCTGTGCTTTCGCTGGACCAGGACGACCTGAATGAGAAGCTCATTGGTATCAAGAAGATTACAGGAGGTGCATTACAAGACTCGCTATTCGTTAACGGTGTGGCGTTCAAGAAGACATTCTCATATGCCGGATTCGAGCAGCAACCAAAGAGTTTCAAGAACCCTAAGATTGTTTGTTTGAACGTGGAGCTAGAGCTCAAAAGTGAAAAGGATAATGCGGAGGTCAGGGTTGAGCAGGTCTCCGAGTACCAGGCTATCGTTGATGCCGAATGGCAAATCATCTACAACAAGATGCAAGAAGTGTACAAAACCGGTGCGAAGGTTGTACTAAGTAAATTGCCAATAGGTGATCTAGCTACACAGTATGTCTTCCATTACCTACACCCGAAGTGTGGTTCTAACCCTCTTGCAGATACTTCGCAGACCGAGACGTCTTCTGCGCTGGCCGGGTCGCCTCAGACGACCTCGAGCGTGTGGTACAAGCCACAGGCGGCAGCATCTCATCAACATGCACAGACATTCAACCACAACATCTAGGTACATGTGAGCGATTCGACGAACGTCAAATAGGTGGCGAGAGGTTCAACTTTTTCGAAGGATGCCCTGCAGCTAACACATGTACCCTGGTACTGAGAGGAGGAGCCGAGCAATTCATTGCGGAGGTAGAGCGAAGTCTTCACGATGCTATCATGATCGTCAAGCGGGCGATAAGAAATCGGAATATTGTCGCTGGAGGCGGTGCGTGCGAGGTAAGTACCCCACTTCCCCCTCCAATGCTTTAAGTAGCTTCTGACGAAATTTCTAGATGGAAATATCAGCCTACCTCCACCGCCACGCCGACCTCTCTGTCCCCCGCAAGCAACAATCCATTATCAAATCTTTCGCCAAAGCCCTCGAGATCATTCCCCGCCAACTCTGCGACAACGCCGGCTTCGACGCCACAAACATACTCACTCAACTTCGCGTTGAGCACCGCAAAGGCAATACATGGGCTGGTGTTGATTTTGATGATGAGGGCGTGAGGGATAATATGGAGGCATTCGTGTGGGAGCCGAGTCTGGTGAAGATTAATGCTATTCAGGCAGCTGTGGAGGCGAGTTGTTTGATTTTGAGTGTGGATGAGACTATTCGTAAGTTGGCCCTACTGTGTGCTTTTGACTTGATTAAGGGCATTGTTGCTAATTGATACGACAGGGAACGAAGAGTCTGAGAAGCCGCAGGCACCACAGCGCGGACTGCCTCCTGGTGCTGCGCAACGAGCGATGAGAGGGAGGGGAAGGGGTATGCCGAGGAGATGATACCGACATGCAAGACTCGCTTCGCTCATAGCCACATAGAGTGTACTTGATACCATCAAAAGCGTTCATCAGCCCTGCATGAACACTGTTGAAGATTACATAGGAGAAGTTTGATCATGTCACAGAGAACTTGATTCTTGTGAAAGATTTTGATTTGAGTATCGAATACATCAATCGAAGCCCTGATGCCATAGACTAATGCGCCCAGTGGGAGGTGTCCAAGCACAAGCACCATCACCAGCGCCATGCCTTCCCTAATAATCCATAGGTATAATAAGAGCCCCAGCTCCATGCAACGCTGATGCAATAATAGCATATCCGCCAGCCAGCCCTGAAACAAAGGTCAGAAAAGCCAGTAAACATTCCCCAGTAATAGATATGGACAAGAAGAGTCCGCTCAATGTATTTCGAGTATCATCGAAGAGATGGTCTACCCCGTGATCAAGCATGTACACATCCCCTATCATTACAGCCTCGTTACACATCCATTTAGTCGTATGCTTGGGAGGACTTCAAAGCCTCAAAACCTCCTGTGAGCATCTTTCAGGTCCGATATGTGCCTCCAAACTCTCGGGCGAAATCATGCCACCGTCATTCGCCTTCTGCTTCCCCTTTGGCGTCGGAGTTCCTGGTGCATCGCCGCCACTCTGCTTTAGTTTGGGCGTAGGCGCTGTGACCGGGCCACCACTAGTCTCATCGGAGCCGTTAGTAATCACGCCGTTCGTAGTCGGCTTGCCGGCCTTTGGCGTGCCATTAGTCTCCTTATCTTTCCCCTTCTCGCTTTCCTTGGCACCTTCAATCTCCTTGCCGCTCTCCTTAGCTTCGCCGTCATTAAGCTTCATCTTCTTCCTTGGATGACCTTTGCCAGGTCCTTGCTCCTTCGGTGGCCGTTTCCTCGGACTGGTGATCTTCCCAGTCGGCGGAAGGCGTGGTTTCGGGAACCTTTGCTTCTGCGGTAAGTCGTCGTCTTCGACCAGCGGCTGGTCATTGTTGGCGTGTAACTTGGCGAGGAAGAAGTTCTGCACGAGGCCGATCTGTCTTTTGACGGTGTTGATGTTGATAGGGGGGAGTGGCAGTGGCGTAGGGAGATCAGAAAGCGGCATGGTGGAGAGAGCACTACAAAAGGTCAGAATATACACATTCTAGTCTTGTGACGGGGAGCTTACCTTGGATTTTGGGCTTGATTTGTATTTCGGATGCGGTTCTGCAGCAAGTGCAACGGCACACTAAATCCAATGTCAAGTCCTAGGTCCTTGAATCCGAAGAAGTCTTCGCCGAGCTCTTCTGCGAAGTCTCCGCTCACGAATTGCTCGCTGTTGTCATTAAAGGCGTTAGAACCGTCGGGTCCAGCGTCTACAAGTGCAGGGCGAAGGCTTTCGGCAAGGAAGGCCTTCATTCTGTCATGGGTCGCAGTGATCCTAGAGCCAGCGCGTTCAACGTCTTCCGTCACATAGCTGTCAAGGCCGTCCAGATCGACGCCATTCTCTTGCAGGGCATGCAGAATCTTTTCCTCACTCGTGAACATCTCCTTGAATGTGACCTGCCCCTCTGGACCATAAAAAGGAACCTGTGGGGCTTGCGTGTACTCGTTAAGTGTACGAGCAAGCTTAGTGAAGTAATCACCAGCCAGATCAGTGAACGCATCAAGTGCAGCAGGCTGAAACTCCTGGAAACCCGCATGCACCAGTAGTTTCGCCGTCGATCGTTGCAATACAGCTCGACTCACCACAGGTGCTATTGGTGGACCATCATCCGAAACGACGTGAGACTCAACGTCTTGTTCAACAAATGGCACAGGCTCGTGCTTCTGGAATTGCCCTTGATACATCTGCTTTGGGTCAGCCATGGAATATCACGATGTATCGTCGTAGAAGCTTACCTGAGACTGCTGCTGCATTTGCTTCACTACACCAACCTTTGAGGTTACCTTTCGTGTATTTTGAATTTGTCGCAGATTTTCATCGATCCTTCGCGTCAAGTTACTTTCTGGAGAGATAAAGATGCCTTTAGGTGCGATTCGAAGGTATTCCTCAGAGGGGTCTGCGACGTTTCCCTGTGAGTCCTCGATCCAACGAAGTCGGTCAGCAAGGTCTGGAATGGCAGCCGTAGTGTCGTAATAATCAGGCAAGACTCTTTCCTCCTCACCCTCCATACCCTCCGCAAGCGTCTCGCCGGTGGGCTGCGAATCTACGTTCTCGATGACCTCAGCTTCGGCGCTTTTCATGCCCAGTGCGCCGTCGCTGACTGCTTGCTTCTGGTTTCGAACCCATCTCCTCATTCCTTGCTTAGTACGTCTTAGAGCTGGCTGTTCCGGGTCAAGACGGTCCCCTGCGAAAAGTGCATGACGCTCTGCGGTTGCTAGTGCACGATCCTTCTTGGTGACTTGTTTCCATGTCTTGTATTCTGGATCATCAATCTCAGCTTCTTCGTTTGGGCCATCGATGGAAGGTACAATGCCGTTGATCGAAGACTCGCCATCAATGTCCATGGCGTCAGTCTGTGTACTCTGTCCGAGTATGCCATTGAAGCCTGCGGGAGTGATGGTACCAGGTGGAGGAGTAGAAATGTCTTTCTGGCTGCCATCCAAATTACTTTCTGAATCAGCTCTCAATAGCGCTTCATTCTTCAAATTGCTACCCAGCCCGTTGGTCATGTGATGACCGGGCTTTGCGTCCGCGGCAGGTGCGGGTGAGCCCTCGGTTGCACCAGCTGGAGCCTTCCGCGCAGTGGTGCCCTTCTTGGCAGTTTTCCCTGGTGCTTTCCGACCCCTCGAGGAGATGAGTGGCTCGTCATCACTGTCTTCGTCGTCGTCGACGAGGGTGTGGCCATTGTTTTGTCTTCGTTCTTCAGCCTCGACTTCCGCTCTGTCTCTAATCACGATATTAGGAATCAGGGGAACGAGCTTTTCCATCTCTTTACGCATTGCCAGGGCTTTCTTGCGAAGGAAGTGCTCTGCATTAGCATTGTATTTCAGGCAGTTGTTCCAGATGAGATTGAGGTCGCTGACAAATTCCGCCTTCGACTTGTACTGCGTTCCTCTGAGCTTTTTCTGCATCGCGCCCAGATCCATTGGAGACTTGATCACTATTGTGATGTCAGCTGGCTTCTCTGACAGCAATATTCAAAAATTACCGTTGTAGTAGTCAGGGGCATCCTTTTTGTTGACCCTTGCAAGAAAGGGACCCGAGTGCTCGGTCGTAGCTTTTAACTCATTGAGTACTTTTTCAGCAGCCTCGTAAAGTTCCTCCTGCCCGATCTTGTCCTCACTTGCCCATTTACTTCTGTTCTTCCTGACTTCGTTCATCAAAGCTCTGAGCTCCGTGTCAGTCGCATGGACGAGGTCTCTGTGGGCGTCAATCTGTCGTATCAGGTTTTTGAGTGTCAAACTCGATGCTCCGAGGTTGCTCTGGCTTAGGGTCCCTTGTTGTGCATTTCCCCCAGCAGCACCGTTAACATCATTGCCCTGTCCACCCATTTCTACATCAACCTGACGCTCGGTCTCTTCCAGTCTTTTCTGTTCAAGCATAGCATTTCTGTCGTTTTCCAGCGTGTAGAAAAGCGTGTGAAAGCTACGTTTGGCAGCATCTTCCGTGGCTTTTCTGTCTTCCTCCAGCTTTCTGCGCGCTTCTTCCGTGGTCTTGCCAGCTAATGACGATACTCCACCCTTCGCGCTTGCAGGCGTTGAGCTTGACGACACGTCACGAAGCATGGCGGAGGAAGAAAGCGCCAAGCTGACTGTCGGCATGGTACTTTTGGATTTGAGTGGTGAAACATTGCTAGAGTCGTCCTCGTCTTCCTCGTCGGATTCATCATAGTCGTCTTCGTCGATAGTCCTCGCAGCTTTCTTTGCGGGCGGTCCGGCCTGTAGTGGCGCCTCAATAATCATTTCTTCATTCTGTTCCGATCCTTGCTCTTCACCCCGCTTTCGCTTCCGATTTTGATCCCCCTCCTTGCCCTCAAACAGAGTATTGAGTCTGGCCTCGCTCGTTGCGTATAGGCCCCTGAACACTGCCAGCCTCGGGTCTTCTTCCGCGCCAAGATCTCCCTCGATGGAATTCATGAGATGGGCGGCATTGGCAGGTATGGGGCGGCCAATGGGTGTCGCGGACCTTCGAGGATGGCCATGGTACCCGTTGACAAGCAGTGTATCTCGTATGCCGCTGGGGAGAGGTATGGGGGTCGAGTTAATGTAAGATCTCTGCATCGACATCATGCATTGGAGGGGCACCACGGCAAAGCGACGAACGCAGGGGTCCCCAGCGTTCTTCAATCTCAATACCGTTGTAGGCTATTTGATAGTATGGATTTGGTATGACTGTGTAGGTGACATCGTGGCGCGATGGTTCGCGCTTTTTGAAGCGATTTCGAGATGGTATGTGGTCGTGAATGATGGCTGAACTTTGCACCTTGGGCTGCTTCTTTGATGGCAAGAGGTTGATTGCGATGGCCTAGGCGGCTGATCCCGGCCCGAGGGTTTTTCCACCCTGATGCTCGTCTTGAAACATTAGGGCTGCTCCAGGTATCGACGCCAAGGTACACCTTTCACATGGAGTGAATCTTCACTGCAAACTGATGTTGATGAGAAATCTCATTTAGTGAGCTATCCCTGCGCAAGTAGAGCTCAACCGCAACAATGCGTGTAAGATTGCCATTTGCTGGTAAGGTATCTATTCCGCCCTTCGTTCCCCACCGCTGACCTTCCAACAGCTGCATTCACTTTCTTCCTCTTGGGCGCTGCGTGGCTCGGCCTGAGTTCTGTCCAAGTCCCCCAAGTCAACGACAAAATCCTGCACTTCGTCACGTTCTTCATCCTCACCGCCACCTTCTACTGGATCCTCGATACTACCAGGCGCAGGACGCTCAACCTCACTCTCCTCGTTGTGACAGCTGGCCTGAGCATTGGAAGCGAAGCTCTACAGGGTTTTCTACGAAATGGCCGCCAATTCGACCCTCTGGACATAGCAGCAAACATTGCCGGGTCTTTACTGGCGCTGGGACTATGCACACTTTACCATAATCGCATGCTTGAAAGGCGAAGGAGGGCGCGATACGGAATCGTGCCGCAAGACGCTGAGGATGGCGATCTGGAGATGGGAGGCCAGGAGGTCGGAGTCACGGGCGATGATGGAGGTGAGGGTAGTACAGACGGGGATGGAAGGTTGACGCCTACTAGCAGCGGTGCTGACGACGGCACGGATGGCAAGAAGTGAGGAATGTGACTGTGCTTTACGGGCGTGGGCCTTAAGGAGCTTACGAAAATGATTGTTTTCAGGGGCGTATTTTTGTACGATTGTCTACGATGCGAAATGATATCCAAGTGCTTTTTTGTATCATATATGGTTCAAAGTTTCACTCAGGCCCTCAGAAAGACTCTTCCGATGTCATGTGTCAACGAAGCTGACTTGTGTCTTTTGTCTCTTTTCAGAGACTTTGCCATGATTGCCTCAGCACTATCACGATTCGGTTGTTGTTTTCTACGGCTTCGAGCTTTGTGTGACCCGCACTCCCCGAGGAAAAGGTGTGTTTCGCAAGGGCTTGCAAAATAATGGTGAACGGACTTGATCGGATTACGAAGTCGGCCTGCGGCGAAGATGCAGCTCTCTGTCAAGCGCGAGGTACTCATTTGACGAACTTTGATTGTTAGACTTTTGCCCTACCTTGGTGGAAACCTCAATATTCTGAACTTCCTACTCCTGCTCCTTCGTCTTCTTACTCAGACCTTCACTGCTTGAACAACCTGCACGCATAGTGTATCAACAACACCATGTATTCCACCCTCATTGCCGTGCTTGCCAGCAATGTATGGTTCCATCCCGCAACAGCTCAGAACACTACACAAGCGCAAATGATCCTGCCTCAATGTGCTGTACGTTAGCAGGATTACTTCCCATGAGATAGATCCGCAATACTGATAATTTCCAGTAAGATTGCACCCTCCAAACTTTTAGCGAAAGCACCTGCGCCGCCACCAACATCACATGCGTTTGCAAAGATCCGACCTATGCAAAAGTCTTTGACGCGTGTGAGCTTGCGAATTGTACCCTGGCTGAACAAAATGGTAAAATCAAACCCTACCCGTTACGTCTTAATTCATTTACTGATCCCAGTATTATTTTAGTGATGAATGCATACGCAATCAGCATTTGCGCTCCCGTCGGTGGTTTTGGTCATCCCAATGGCTCGATGTCGGCATCTTCTTCGAGTCCCAGCGGCACAGGTATTTCGACTGGTAATGGTAATTGGACTGGTATGGGAAGGCCAGTACCATTTATTGGTGCTGCTGCGTCAACAGGACTTGATGTAGTGGCTTTGATTTTAGTACTGGCGGGCACTGTGGGAAAGATCTTGTAAGGTGGGACTTCTTGCAATAGGAGCAGCCAAATTATACTGTATATGAAGATGTTTGTTACCGAATATTGTATGGACGAAGATGAAAAGGTGTGACAACGTGGGTACATATCCCCGAATCTTTGCTCTTGCTTTGTGATTTTCGTTGAGAGAAGTCACCGCAGTGGCCGTTACCTGGCTTGAGTAGCTTACTATATAAAAAGCACGTTGCTAGTCAATTGGGTAGGCAAAAGACCTTTCGTGTTCAAAAGTCGAAATAGCTCCAAATACAGGTTCTTCAATATCGAATTGGAAATAGCATTCATTGGTGTGTAGCAGCAAGTGTAATGCGACTCCTTCAATGCATCTCTAAACGCCCACACGGACCTGAACTCCGAGCACCCTCCCATATCCAGGTATATTAACATATTGCGTCATGAATACCAAACGCCGATATCATAACCTCACCAAAACATTCCCAACCACACCTCCCAGCATCTTCAACCCGTGAAATCCAGCCACCCGGTCCAGCACCCGTAGTTTTCTCACCACACCCTCCCTCTCTACAGTCCCCATCCACTCCCCACTACACCCGCAATGCTCCATAAAATCATTAACCCTAATCTTCTTACACTTCTTACACTTCAGATCCTGCGTCTGCCACTCCGCCAGCGCCTTCTGCACCCTCCCTATCAGCCGCTCTTCAATCGCCAAGCGATCATACTCATGACCACAAGTCGTGCAGGCCCACGCTCTGGCAGCAGGCGCTGAACCATTCGCAGCATCTGGCTCAGGCAGCACATCTTCATCGCGGCAGAGATCAAGATCGCGCGCCATAGTGCAATGCTCGCAAATCAACTGCTCAAGCTTTAGACTCGAGCTTGGGTTCTCAAAACGTGCTTGGGCGCTGAATTCTTTGATCTCGAAGAAGGCGAGGAGTTCTTTGCGGAGGTAACGCGCTTCTAGATTAATGCTCTTGTCGAGGGAGAAGACGTGCATGATCGATTTGACAAGCTGCAGAACTGGGTGTGTGTTGTTGAAGTTGAGATGAGAGCCTGGGAGAACAGGGAAGGTGTAGTCGCCAGTGAATGTAGGGTGGGCGAGCTCGGAGCGGTATTTCGCAATGAGGGCGACGATTTTACGTTTCAGGGGCTTGGAGATGGTTTTGATGAGGACGTCTTTGCTGTTGGTGTCATCGTCTTGTGTGAGCGCGCGGACAGGGAGTTGGGTCGGTCGGGGGGTGGAATTGAATTCGCCATCGTTGCCGATGGCTATTTGGCGAGGTCGTTTGATCTGGTGCATGAGGTCGATGAACTCTACGACCCAATCGTGGAATACAGGCTGGTACTCGATTGGCAGAAACGTGGTCATTTGCCAGTGCATGATGGTGTCGAGCTGTTGAGCTTCTGCTTCGACCACTTCCTGGCATCCTTTTCCACCGTAGTTGAACTCGTCGTACCATACGAGATACTCCCAATACTCTTTTATATCCAGGTCGAGGAAATGAAACAATGGCTTCGCTTTAATGGACTTGAGGATATACTGGCTGTACGCGTAAGCATTGCCGACCTCTGCCTTTGTAGTTTGCAGCAGAAGTCGGTTGGCATTGGCAAACACGACGTGGGAGCCGACACGCTTGAAGTCCGTCATCAACTGCTGGAAAGCCTTCCTCGACATCATCTGGATATAGTAGTGCAATGAGCGGTCGTATAGATACGAGTCAGGGTTCTCGATCCAGCGTACGAGATGTTGTACCATGACGTCCGCCATACTGCTACCTTTACAAGCTTCCGTCCACCAAGCCTTGAGCATTTCTCGGAGCACAGTGATACCTGCAGAAGCGAAAGCATTGTCGGAATAGAGAACCCCCATACCATTCTTTGCATCTTCTTCAGAAGGTGCGGCTGGATTGAATGCGACAGAGTCACTGCCTTCAAGCTCATTAATAAGTGACGATGTGAGGATCGTGTTAATCGCAAGATTGCGGACATCAAGCTCAATGCAGACTGAAGAGTAGGTACCGGGGTTGTTGACGGCGGGCAAGCTGACCGTCTCCATTGGCGAGAGTATGTCGTCTTTCTCGTACCCAGCATGATCAGGTAGTGGGCCATCGGACCACCACAAGACGACATTGCTCTTCTGCAATCGTCTTGCGTACGCCACGTCGATCAGGAAGCGAGGATCGTCCCTTTCCAAATTGCAGAGAGGGACATCTCCATATCTTGCAAGCTCGACGAGATGACTGATCCATGAACCTAAAGTGAGGTAGTGGGTTACCAGGCGCTTGACAACGAATCCTTGCCAGCCAAGCTGGGACATGTTGCTATCGGATGTTTCAACTTTCAATGGAAGGACCGGTAATTCATTGAGTGATGGTATATCATGAAGTAGCAGACGCCTCTGCGGTGACTGGATCACCAACAGGGTCGGCTTGCTTTCGTCGCTCCTCATCTTCTTGATAGCATCGCTAACATCAAGGTGCAGCTTTCGTTTCGTTCTGACCTGGGTAGTCTTGAAGCGAAGCTTATCCTGATAATCGAAGATGTTTTGCCATGGTTCGCCTCCGTTTTCGCTGAGCCTTCGAGCTAACAGATCGGAATACATCTTTTCGGCATTTGGTAATCCTTCAATACTCTTCGATCGATCGAGAATAATGATTTGCGCTTCGTCTTTGACAGTCGAGAACAGCGCAAAGATTTGACGTTCACCTGCAACGAGGTGGTACAGGAAGATGAATCCCATGTCCGCCTGTAGAAGGTATGGCAGCTTGGCTGGAGTCCGCCTCAGTGTTGTAAGGTCGAAGCCATGCTCAAGACCTCTGCCTAGTACACCTTTCTGGCTCTCATCAAAGGTACAGAGGCTACCTAATTCGAGAGTTGCTCTCACAGTAAACGGCACGTGTTTTTCGTAGATACCTTCAACGCTGGGATGGTTGAATAACATCGCGATCTTCTGTGCTTCTCTGACGTACACCTCCTCAGGCATGACAAGCTTGAAAAGATGTACCGAGGGATGTCCATTGGGCAATGTATGAGTGACCTTTTCGACTGCACATCCTTCGATGTCGACCTCCGGCAGCTCACCTCCCTTCAGGTTCAAGAATAGTATTCGAGGTACCTTGACTGTCAAAGGGTGTACTTTCTTGTCAATTAAGACAAACGCTCGGATCTGCCCAGGTGTCTCGGTCTCTCGCAATTGTAGGACTTGCCAAGTGCTGATGAACGTCATCTCTGCCTGGTTGCGAAAGAACCCCCCAAGTGCGTCAGCCGCTTGGTTGCTCCTCTCGCCGAACAGCTGCCTCCGGCGTATTCGAGCTTGCTTTTGGATCTTCCACTTCTTCTTCTGGTACCGCAAGAATCCTTCGTAGTCTTCGGTCATTAATGGCATCTTCGATGGGAGACTAGCATAAGGGTCTGCGCTCGCTACGGTCGTACGCTCAGGTGCTTTTCTCTTTTGTACCATTCGCGTTGTTTCACCCGTTTTCGCCTTCGCAAGCTGAGTGGACCCGAAGTCTTCCAAGTCAGTAGGCAGCCGGTGATCCAGAGTGTTGGTGGAAATCTCGGCAAGCGGTTCCTTGGCGAAGAGATCAGTCATTTTCTTCTGCTTGAACCTGTCGTCTTTGACATTGATTCTTCGTTGTAGCCAGTCCGGATGCCCAACCCTAGATACTGGGTTTCGAACTCTCTGCAACGCCGCTGGAATTGTTATGACCTTTTGGATGACTGAGCTCAAACGCTCCAGGTAATAGTCCCAATCTATGAGCGCTCGAGGATTCATATCGCTAGGGTCTTCCTTCAGCCATTTCCGCAAGAAGTAGCGTTTGACCTGGTCGTCCGCTGAAAAAATAGCAACTGGAATGGCTCGCTCTGTCACAGGGGCGTTCTTAGGCTTCGCCGCGATAATGTATTTACAATTCAGGCCCTTGTCCTTCACCATTTGCAGGCCCAGAAATTCTGCTAACCGTTTGGCTGTAGTGATCGATGTTGATTTCTGAGCTCCATACTCTTCGAGAGCTTTCGACATGCTTTTGTTTTCACATATTAGATCGATCAATTCTTCATCTGCAAGAGTCGAGCCGTGTTGGTGGAGTACGTCAAGCCATCGATTAGCTACTTTGGCCACTGAAGCATACGTGTCTGTCAAGGTTTCACCCTCAAGGAAGAATTTGAAGATCTGCGTCTGGAAGATTTTGATGAGTTTGAGTTCTCCTCTCCGCTTGACCTCGAAGCCTTTTAGCTCAGCCAGGCTTCCATCGTGATTGAATACGGCGTATCGCTTCTTAAGATTCTTGTCTTCTTCCTTGGATGTCGGCAGAATCATAGCCCGGTAAGGCCCATCGACTTCGAAGAAGATAGTATTATCGCTGTGGGTCTCGTACCTGAATGTCTGAGGATCGACAAGGTCTTGATACTGGTGATTCGTAAATTTGGCGTGTACAAGATGATTCAACATCGTACAGGGGTACGAGATTGGCAGCTTCTTGCCGTTCTTGAGGGTAAAAACCACGTTCTCGGGAAAGGTAGCTGGCAACATACACCAGATACCATCGGTATCGAGTTCCAACGGTCTACCAATGCGCTCAATCAACTCTCTTGCCATCTGAATGATATGAGCTCCAGTCAAGCAAGTCACTCCAGCCATTTCCATGGAATACCATCGGGAGCCTTTGCGCATGACATAACCGTAGAAACTGTTCAGAATGACTTTATGGGCCAGTTGCAACGAATCGTAGAGAACGATCATCTTCCTAGCCTCTTCGACCTCTGCAGCTGATGCCCCAGATGACTTCAGCGCTTCTGTGTTTCCCTTCCAAATCTTTTGCTTGCCTTTATAGTCATACCGGCGGTCCCTGAAATCTTTGACAGTGTCCACGTAGAAGGGATTCTCCCGCTGGCAGATGATAGCTTCCCGCTCAATGGTCTTGGTTTCGTGGATCTTATGATAGATTTTCTTGCTGTAATCAGTAAGACGCTTTTTGACCAGAATGGCCTGTTCCTCAACGGTCATATCCTGGAATGTCCGAGGTGGGCTATTCGGATAGCGGCCAGGGAAGCGTTCGTTCTCCAGAGAATGTCTGATCATGTTGTACTCGTTCTTCTGCGCTGGTAAGAACTCGCCTCTCCACGACCATGGCATCTTTCGATCGCATGTCTTCCCTGGCCGATTGAAGTCGCAAGCTGCACAGTCGGCCTCTGTTATCATCGAATCTGGTTGCAACCGGTTGGTTGTCATGATGTTTGGGTACATCGACGCTACATCCAAATGATAGATGGATGGTCGTTCACTCCTATTAGGCGTTTCTTTCAGAGAATCTAGCTTCGCAACGATGTCGGCTTTTACTTCATCGTAGTTCGTGATGTCCTCCAATTCTCTTTTTTCTTCCACCACGATGCTAAATTGCAACGCAGCATCCAGATCTCGCTTCAGCTCATCAATGCCCGTGGTGTCTAGAGCGAAGTTTACAGGTATGTCGCTCCGGAACACTCCTGCTTCTATACTCTCAACGTGCCCACCAACATATGTCTCAGACTCTAAGAGATGCCCTTCCCAGAAAGTCTCTTTGGGTTCCTTGTGCTTGTTGGGTAGAACGATCCCCTTTTGGTAGGCTTGCACCATGAGAAGCATCTCACACAAAGTGCCCGTTCCTTTGCGTAACGTGTCGTCCGGGTTAAGTGGGATGATATTGCAGAGCGAAAAGATGAAAGGATGTACGTATTTCATATAAAGGTAGTAGGTGGCCACAGCGTCGGAAACCGAGTATTCGGCCAATGTCTGCGGCCTCTCGCTTGCATATCGTGTCATCAGCTCTGGATCCAGTTCGTCTGGGTCGTAGCCAAGCTTGGCAACTGTAACAGCTTTCAAGCCTCTACTACCCTGAGGGAGGTAACTGTCTCGGCTAACCCAGCTGAAGCAGTCCATATGGACGCCGCAATTACTTTCGTAGATGTCTTCGCTGTTCCTTCGGTATCCGATCTCCTGGTACATGTCGATCCCCAAAACGCTGGCTCTCGCCTCGACAAATGGCCAATCGAAGAAGTCGCCGTTGTAAGTCGCTATCACTGTCGGACGGGCTTCTTTGATATGCAGAAAAAACCGCTCTATGACAGCCTTCTCGTCTGGCTCGTTGAAGACAAGAAAAGGTCCGTCATACTCGGGCTTTGGGGTGTACTCGAAATCAGCTATGTCCTCGGAGACGATCTCCCTGTTAGTGATGAGGAACCCTTGACCATCGATCATGTAGGAAATCATCATAATTTGATCGATAACCGCATCCGGAAATTTGAGCGGTAGTTTCGTCGTCTCGATATCGTAAGCAAGCACAACGGGATCCGCTCTCGTTATTCGCTCCTCAATGCAAGTAAGGCTGACAACACCATGCTTCGCTTCAACTGTATACCACTTTCCAATTCGAATGTCTGGCCCTGTCAGCACTTTCCCTTGTCAATCCCATGTTGTAGTCGCACCTTTGTCTATTGCGACCCGTACGTGATACGGTACGTCAAACTCCCTAATATCAACAATATAATCACTCGCTTCTGCTCTGCCGTTAAGTCGTCTATCATTATCCCGTTCATCATCAAACAGGTCGAAGCCAGCATTGGCGCTTCGACAGTCAGCACCCGTCAAGGAAACCAACAGAAGCCATAGTCCATACCTTGCGACCTCAGCATATGTATCCATAGCGTTCATGCTGCCCTTATTCTTCTCCGCAATTGGCATGATAGCCTTCCTCACACCCAGCAGATCATTCACGTTTTCAAAAGCCAGTTGCAAGAACATCCTTCGGTATCCTAGCAGATGATTCGGCATTTGCAAGTCCTCCTTTTCTATGCGCTTGATGCTTTTCACCACACCCTCAAATTTCCGACGACACCATTCCTCAACTTCGGCTTCCTTACTCTTCCTCACAGCGATTAAGAAGTATGGATCATATTCCACCGTAGCCTTGAATGAGCCGCCATCGTCTTCCAGAAAATAGTAGTCAACCGCTGCTCGCCCACCTGGAATTTTGTCATCCTCCATAGTCGTACTGTGCATGTTTATGAGCCATCCCACTTTCTTTTTGCCCGAGTCATAGCGCGCAAAGCCCATTGACTCGTCAATTGTGTTCGCAAGGCGCGTAGCTTGGAGTTTCTCATCTTGGGAGGTTGCTTCACTGGCGCGGAGGTTAGAGGCCTCGACAGTCTTTGTACGGCGTGGATTGAAAGACGATTTGGCGGAGCGAAAGCTGTTGCCATATCTGCGGTCCGGCTTTCGAAAAGGCATTGAGAGCGTTTATTGTGGGGAGGGTGGTGTTGCAGGAGATGGTGGATTAGTCGAGGGTATCAGGCGACATCTGATACAAACACATCCACACTACGCGCATCAAAGCTCCGGTCCCTCGTTATAGTGTTGGTGGATAGCCTTGAAATTGATATTTCTTTCACTTGCGCTTTGGAAACACGCCCGACGCGATTTCTTGGCGTGACCCGCTGAAAGAGCCGAAGTTGAGCCGAGAATGATCGACGGCGATCCTGAAACCTCGATTCGCCTCCAAAGATGTTGTCAGTCAGTCTTGACCATGGCAGCTGATACCCGGGAAGACAGAACAACAAATGTACCTGGAACCGCTCAAGAGATGCCTTCTTCAGCCCCCGGTACAGCCCACGAACCACCTGCCGTCCCGGTAGCACCACCAAATGCTAATGCACTACCTGGAGGCTCTGGATTAAACACTGCAGGTGGAAAAACAAAGGAAGCTGGCGTCTTCGATGCGGTGAGAAGTATCAAGCTCGAGGACTTTAAAGAAGTGCACAAGAAGCCTTGTGTTCGTGATTCATTGTTGACTGGCATTGGTGGTGGATTTGGGATTGGAGGCATACGGGCTATTTTGGGAGGTGTGCGACCGCTGTATATCTAAGCTCCTACGTATTAGGCTGATTTAGATAGCCACGGTGTGGTCGGCTTGCAATTGGGCTGTCGGATCATTTGTCTTCGGCTCATTCATGATGTACGAGTTTTGCCAGCGGAGAAGGCAGCTGGAAAAGCAAGGTATAAAGAGGGCTGTGGAGGTGATCGATCGGAAGCAGGCCGAGAAACCGAAGAAGGCGGAGGAGTCCAGGGCGGCTAGAAGAAAGGCGAAAGAGGAGGCATCATGAACGGGCCGGTGATCATCATAGCAGGGAATAGAAGGCCCTGAGGCAGCAATCGGGTTATTGCATGACAAGCATCCTACAACATATGCGTCATGACAAGGCGCTGGGTGCCTGAGGAAATTCCCAGAGTGAAACTCAATGTTGGTCCACAGTTCAAATGTCATATTCCACCACATTCAGTACAGGCTCGCTAGATCCTCGATTAAGTATTATGGAATGAGAATTCTCAATGGGGTCTTAGATCCACGACCTCGAACTCCAACCCCTTTGCTTCGAACACATGCCCCGGTCGCGAAGCATCAGTATAGATGTTGCTCTCGGTGTGCGGATGGAACAAACCAGTTTGGGTGCAGTTCAGCACGCTCGTCATGCCAGGCGGGTCAGTCAAGCGAAACACGCCCCAATCCCCTTTACTCGGCGCACACACAATAGCAATGCTCTCCGGCATCATCACTTGATACCCACCATGAGTATGGAGATCTCTCGAACTCATAAAGCACGTCTGTGTTGGATGCGTATGGATCCAACCGAGTACCATTAGATCCTCTCCGTCCACGTAGTCGAAAAGCTCGCTTTCGTTGATCGTTTCACAAGTATCTGATGTGCTCTCCTGGTCAGGGATGACAAGCTTAGAGATGAAAAGCGCATTCGATATCAATGTGCCACATAGGATACCACAAGTCTCGAGGTTAGCCTGAGTATTTGGCTCGGCGATGGATAGGAAGCGGTGACGAAGATCTGGTGGGAGAAGGACAGTGCGAAGTGGATTGCCATTTTCCAAGTACGCCGAGGGTTTGAAAGTAAAGGTGGACGGTTTGAGGTCTGGCTGCGATGGTGGCGGCGTCATGGTCCTTAACGGGGCTTCGTAAGAAGTTCGTAGGGCTTCCTTCTCTGGTCGAGGAGGTACCACACTTTGACGTGGAGTGTCAAAACCATAGTGCTTAGGTGGAAGTGCTGGTGGCATTGGAGAACTCGGTGTGCTCTCGGCAGAATCATCGTCTAAGAAACTGGTCGGACCAGGTGAGGTTCTCCAAGTTTCATGAGAGCTGTGCTCAGGTACTGCTGGATATTGGTAATTTGATCTCGATCTCAATCCCTGGCTCTCAAAAGATGGGCGCGAACTAAGGCTTCTCCCATTGCGCGCCTCCGCGCTTGTAGAGCCGTTCACTTGAGAGCGAACGTTCTCCATCTGTTGGCTTAGGGTGTCTTGATCCATGCCTTGGTCATTTTTGGCAAAGGCCTCTTCCCAGTCTCCCCATACTCCTGCCGTCCGTCTCTCTTGTTCTACCTCTTCAGATATTCCTGCCTTCCGAGTAGCTTTTCTTGCCGTAGCCCTGCGCCTGATCTCCTTGTGGGCTAATTGAACAGCTAGGTCTCGATTATCACCAGCTGCCAAAGCCTGGGTCCCGGGTGCCACTGCTGGGTCTGAACGGAGACGTCTATGCGTTCCTTGGTGTGTCGGCGATTTTTGCTCCTGTGATCGAGAAGCTTCGGTTGAAGTTGAATTTGTAGAAGCTCTTCTGGCGTCCCGCTCTCGCATGAGTTGTTGGTACCTCTCATATTTCTTCTTTATCCGTGGTTTGAGTACCTCGAGCTTCTGCAGATCACTCCGAACATCCCTATTCGCCTGTGCCAAGGCATGGCGGTTCTCTGGTTGTTTCGCATCAGGGTGGGTCGAAAGGTTGCCGATGACCAGTTGGGCGTGCCGGAACGTCAGGAGATAAGTCTGTTGCTCATTGCCCTCGTGCTCATAGATCTCTGCCTGCGAAATTTTTAGTATCTGAAGCCCAGTAGCGTCGTGGGGTATTTCGTACCTCTTTCAACAAGGTCCCCGCGGTCCTCAGCCAGTACTTCAGAGGTATCAAAGGATTGTAGTCGTAATTTTGGGCTTCCTTGACGATATCCTCCACGCTTTTTGGTCTGGACGTGGCCACTTGTTCGCTGATATGTGGAGCCATGCTCGGGATTAGGACTTGTAGAACTCGCGTTGAGGGCGCGTTCTTAGATGCTTCCAGCTCTGAAAGCCGATCTTCCAAACTTTAGCTTCATTTTTAAGGCGATTGTTGCTGCCTGAAGCAGTGACAAATCCTGCATGCGAGACCGTGGTTGTCTTGTGCAACAAATGAGGAAAGGCGTCATGGCGGCGAAGGCGGCTATTTGTTATCGATAAGGGATTATGTATAGCTTCAATTCTCGCTCTTTGCTTCATATTGTAAATTTCACTTTGCAAAAAAAGCCCCTCTTTCAATCGTGTATATTCTCATCATGCATATAAGAATTCTCATCACTCCTTAGTCCAAAGATTCAACGTGTTACTTGATGTCGAAGGCGATCATTAAATACCCTCTAGCTCAACAACTTCTCAAAACCCATCAAGCTTTTAGGACCCACTCTATAGTTAGCCCTGGACTTTGCGGTTTGTACCTAATCTACACACGCATGATTTGAGAGTTCTAACCAGCCCTAGACGATGTCATTCGTCGCCTCGCCCCTTCGCTGGCACCGCATGTTGGCTGCACCCTCATAGACATAAACCCCGGCGTAGGCCTGTGGTCATCTAAGCTCCATGAATTCCTAAAACCAAGGAGCCATGTTCTCTTGGAAGAGAGGCAGGACCTCTTCTTACCATTCCTCCAACTCCTTCTCGACGCCCCCGGCTCTCGATACCAGCTACGGAACTTCTACGATATTGAGAGATGGTCGCCGAGAACATACATCGCCGAAAGGCTTATACCTGATGTGGAGGAGTCTGGGACACAGAAGAGCCCATTCTTGATAGTCGCAAATCTTGCAGATCAACAAAGGAATGATGCGCCATCAAGAAAGAAGCGTGGTTGGGCTTCTCACATCAAAGCTCTAGACATGGCCCATAATGTGACACACAGTTTGGGCTTTCAGGCTTATGGACCAACCCGAATGCTCATGTGGATGGGCGACGAAGAAAAGCGCGCCGTATTACCCAGGACCGTGCACTATCGAAGCAAGGTCGCCGTCGCGATAGATTCAGCATTCCACGTAGAAGAGATAGCAGGCGCGGCTCCGTCTGCTAAGGGAGCTCATCGTGAAGACGCCCTGGAACTGGAAAGTGGCAAGAAAGTGGCTCTGCGAACGGAAGCTGAAAATACGTCCGTGCCACCCAACCGCCGAAGCGAAATCAAAGACACAATCATGCACGCCTCCGATATATCTCGGGAGTGGCATGCAGAGCTCCAAGTACTAGAGAACGGTTTCAAGAATCACGAGTTCTCTCAAGTCGTTGGCGGGCCCCCAGGGCCTGTGCCAGACATTGGGAAGGCCGGAACGCGAGCAAAGAGTAAGCCTAAGAATACTCCAGAGTACGATAGACTGAGAATGCTACGAAATATCCTTAGAGGCGAAAACAAAAGAATCGAAAACGCAAATCGCATCCTACAACGCCAAGAAGAAATAGACAAGCTCGACCTTCAAGCACACCGAGAGCGCATCGATCCTCAGGAACAATCGCAAATTCTCGAGGCTCTAGATGCGAAAATCAAGGACTACAAAGACCAATTGGCATCAATGTCAACAAAAGAAGTCAACCACATGCTCTTCCTCGACGACGACCGAAGAGCATTCGCAATGGACCCACCCCTTCTAATGTGGGATCGACGAAAAGCAGAGCCCCTTACCGTCCAGGACGACGAATTTTACCCTTCACAACACCTAGCACTCCTAGATTTCCAGCCAAGGCTGAACATAACACCCATGACAATGGAGCAATCTATGTACTTCGAGACCATCGCAACCCTCCTCATGGGAGCGAAAGGCACGACTAATCTGAAACACCTGAATACGATAGCGCCGGGGGCTTATGAGGCTCTGGTACCTAAAGTGCCGGCCATTCAGGACCCGCGGAGGGGTGGGAGGAGGGACATTGATAGTGTGCGGGCAAGGTGTTTGACGCTGGAAATGCTGCGTGGGCTTGCTATTGCTTGGGATAAGTGGCTGTTTAAGCCTGATATGAATGATTTGTTGACCCAGGTTGGTGTTAGCCATGAAGAGCAGGGACTCATGTTCCGGAAGACTAATAGAGGAATGACATAGCGTAATCCTATGGACATTCAAACATTAAGCCAGGTGTCATCAAGGCCATCGGTGCCTAATAATAAACTCTATGCTATGAGCAAAAGCTATCACGGGTATACAATGCTGCATGCCGCTCAAAAAGCAGACCCATCCCAAAAGCATACACTCATGTACATGTGATTCATCTCCCCTTCGCCTCCCACCTTCTCAACGCAAGCCCGGCCCTCAACCCTTCCACCACCTCTTGCCCTAACCATCCAAATTCCTCCCCTCTCCGACTCACACCCTCCGCCCATGCAAATAGAATTCTCGGATTCCAAAGCCTTTCACTCCTTCCACTGCCCATACACGTCCTCTCTAGTACCAGCATATCATCCACGACCGTCCCTCTCGTACCCTTGTAGACCAGACTACCAGCTTCAGCAGGTAAGACGACTGCTTGCTCCGCTCTATCGAAGCCTGCCAAAGAAGGGAGGGTAAAGATCCAACTGAATACCTGCTTGCCGAGCTGATGGGTAGATTGGGCGTCGTTGAGCGCCTGCATTGTCGCGCTGAAGACGGAAGCATGGGCCTCGTAAGCGGCGCGCCGGCGGACATAGATACTCTGATGGCGTTTAAAAGCTTCGTAATGGTTTTGGTTGTTGGCGATGTCGAGGATGACTCTCCAGTGTTCTGGATCATCTGTCTGGATTTTGGCAATGGTTTCCACTTCAGGGAGGATGCATGGAGCAGTCATTGCAATTTCTGTACCTGTTCGGGACTTGACGAGGATGGGAAGGGATACAGGGCGCTGGGTGTCTACATCACGGGTAACGAGGCAGCGGCACTCTGTTGCGAGAACCCAGAAGTGGCGGAATGCCTGAAGGTGGAATCTGTTTTCAAGCACAGTGTTGGGAAAAAGTGGGTAGAAGGCGCAGATTAGCGAGGCTATAGCGAGGTTGGAGGTGCCGAATGTGTGGGTACCGCCGCCTAGAAAGAGAACGCCAATGGCAAAGTGACCTGCTAGATGGCTGCCGAACGGAGTGTCTGCATCTGTCCTCCCATGTAAATATCGTAGTCGCCGGAAAATATGTAAGTCGCCTGTACCAGCCATGACGCAAGATGCAGCGAGTGCAACGACGTCCTGGCAATTTCGGACTGTGATTCGAGTAAGTTTTCCATCGTAGTTCAACGTTGGTAGCCTGCAGATACGCATGAATTGGTCAAGACAGTGACACAACACGTTCCGAGCATCTAGAGATCCAGAGCCAGCAAACCGAAGCCCAATACTGAGACAAAGGCCAGCGACGATGTTGAAGAAAGGCAAGTCCTCGCTCGTTAGGATACGAATTGTGGTCAGATCTGCTCTGTGCTCATATGCAAGTGGCAAATGCATCTTGATCCATCTTGAATTTGCTTGGATACTATCCCACATAATCAAATTTCGAGCCAAGGTCCGGAGTAAAAACATGTCCGGTCGCACGTAGTCGAATTGGTGAATCGTGTCGGGTATATCTATCTTTCGAGCCAGAGCCTCGTCATGCGTTCTCATAAATACGAGTGCAATGGCGACATTTGCGGCTGCTGTTGCCTTATCTAGTAAATGCACTATGCTCACCTTCCTCGTACCGATGGCGAGCACCAAGAGCCTCTCTACCATGTGCATATCGTGCAAACCTTTCAAATCCTTGCCTTTGCCTAGATTGATGTAGCCCAGGGCGAAGCCTGCAGCTAGCCTGTAGCCCTCGTCTCGTAGATTTTCCATCGGATTCACGCTGTCATCTTCGTCGGTGTTCTCCATTTCCGAAAGCATGATCTCGCTCATCCGACGATGTTGAGTGTTGCAGTATAGAAGGCCGATGCCCATGATACCACTAGTTTGCGTCAACGGAGATAGATTTAGCTCCGCCGCACCTGGGGGTAGCATTCGAGTGACATGGACCGAGAGCAAGCGGGTAATGAGGGTGTCCATGGTCCCAATATAGGACGCTGAAAGGCCAAGAAGAAGCCCAATAGACGTCATTGTATGCTTTGGCGTCAAGTACTTGAAGGCAACCCATTTGGCAATGGACTTAAGGTGCCCATTGAGACCTAGTGCAAGCAGGAATCCGGCATGTCTAGTTGTGAGCTCGCGAGGTTTGTTGAAGAGAATCCATGAAGTGTCAATACCCTTGGCATCTTTTGAGATGCTCAAGCCGGCTTCGACCCCAGCATGGAAGAAGGCCCACGCGGTTTTCTCTTCTGTAAAGCTATTCCGATCTGCAGTGACAGTCGTGTCGGCGGGCTTCATGACGCAGCTCAACGTAAAGCCATGGATTGGAAACTTCTCGGTGAGAAGCGGCGAACGAGCGCTGTAAAAGAGTAGGCCTCGTCCATGTGATACGGACATAGTTCGCATTGCAATCACCTTCACCAGCTCTTGCTGAGCTTCAAGGAGATCAGTATCCGACCATTCAGGCTCAGGCGTACATCTAGCAGTGGGATATAAGAGCGGATGCACCAATTTTGCAGCCTCGGCAAAGCGCTGATCGTCTTTGAACAACAAACGAGTGATTGACAGCCTGTCGAGCTCAGCGGAGCCGTCGTGCGGACCCATTGCTTCAATTTCGAGTGTCGCATGGCATATGCTATGAATGTCATGCACAGCGTCAGTGGATGGAGCATTCACAGTCTTCCCATGCGGTCTGAGAGTCCGTCGCTCGCCGTTAAGAATGGCCATATCGTCTCTGCCAACCATCTTGAGCATGCTGCTATCCCATCCCATCGAGGGTTGGGCTTGGCAAGATGACATCGCAGCTCTGAAAGAGACAGCAACGCTTTCTGGAAGTGACTCTAGAAGCGAAAGGCTCAAGCCCCACGAAGCCATCTTGGTTACACGATCTGGAATAGATTCTTGTATACTTGAAGAGAGAAGGTTGGTAATCGCTACTGTCCTTGGTGTTAAATCCATGATCAATCTCGCCGAAGGTTCAGCAGAGCCTTTGCTCGGAATCTCACCTTCTGGTGAGCTCGCAATATCAAGAAGGGAGATGATTGGTTGGGGGTTAGCTTTGAGTTGTGTCATTTCGATGAAGTGCAGTATGGATGGTGGTTGGAAAGGCTCCGCTGGTACTTTGAGTCCAGTGATCGCGGACTCCTCGAAGAGCCAGTTGTCCATGTCGATGCTCTCGAGCATGTAGTACGATGATCCTTTGCAGCTCCATGCTTCCCAGCCAAGCCAAGTACCAATCTGTGCAAGGACTGGCGTGAGTTGATGCAGTGTCTCCGCAGCCAAAACGTCCAACTTCATTTCCTCTCGAAGAAGGTGAATGCCGACCAATATCGAGGCAAGAGCGATGCGACGAACACTGGGATCCCTTGAAGATGCAGTAGGAAGATAACCGTGATCGCCATTTGCTGCTTGCCCGATAGTTGACTTCATAAAATCTCGCGCGATCGAAATGCAATGGAGCAGATGCGCGGACTTCTTGGGTATTGGTACTGCAGCAGTTGATGGAGCGACATTCGAGTTCGACGACCTCGATCTTTTCGAAGGAGAGACGTGGGGCAGAGCATTGTCTTCGGCTGTCCATTGCCAAGCAGGCCCGTGGATCCACGCAGGTGAGGTGCCAGAGGAGCCACCCTCTTGAATCAACATCATTTCCCAGCTCTCGAGGTCGGTGTTGGCCCCACTGCTGGACCTGAGAAGGCCACTTTTGCGCCTCTTCTGACGAGTCGTAGCTTCTGTCCGTCTGTCCGGCATGAACGCGACACCCATGGAAAAAAGAATGACAACCATTGCCGTCCATTCACTATCCATTTCTCCTTCATGATGAGTCTGCAGCCATGACATTGCATCCCACCAGCCGCGAAGAATCGTCTCTCCATCTACCTCCGATGTAGGCAGTACAGACTCCGAAACTTTCATGAGTCTCCTTATGAAAGGGTTGCGCGGTCTAAGTTGCACTTCAAGACGGTGTTTTATGCCATCCGAGTCCACCACGTCGACACGTCCGCCACAGCTTCCGTGCTGAAGGGCGACCAAGGCTTTGGGTCCTTGGCTCAATACTCTCCGGAACCCACCCTCGCGTCTTAGCCGTAGGGAACCGTCGCTCGTGATCTGATAGGGATTGTGAAGGAGTAAATTTGCAGGTAGACCAACTTTCCGCGGGGAGCTCCATGGAGCTTCCAATGACAAATCACCAGCACCATCACTACTTTGGCCGAGTACGAGGATCCGGGAGGAAAGACAGTCTCCAAGCTTGCATACGTCTAACACTCCAGAACGTCTTGTCAAGCCACTTACTCGGGCGTTGTATTCCTCGAACCTGGAGCCAGACTCAGCCTGTGGGGGGTATGATGGATCTGCAGGCCTTGCAAACTTCACGTTGATGCGCAGGATGACAAGTTCATGAGCTACTCGGTCGATAAGGTATAACATGATTGCAGCGTCGTCAGAAGCGTCTCCAAGGCTAGAATTCGGCGACTTGATAGTTATGACCTCAAGTGCTGGATTTTTTGCCCGGCTTGTAGGAGGTCGGGCTTTTCTACCTTCCCCAGGCATGCTATAGACCTTACTGAAGACAATTTCTTTACGTAGCCCCCTCACAGCGTCGTGAAAGCCTGCGTCACCTAGGCTCTTCAAATCATGCATATCATCAGATTCGTCTAATCTGTCATCAAAAGACTGTTCATACAGACTGACTGAGTCAAGGCTGGTTTGGATTCCATTTAGGTTGTGAGCTTTGGTTAAACTATTCCCAGCGTCAGGGCCAGTACTCAGGCGCGCACCGTGCGCTCCGAAAGAGGCACCCTTTCGAGCGCCTTTCTTGCCTGGATGAGTAGTGGCAAGGTCAGAGAAGGACGCCCTGTCATGTTTGGTTGACAGATCTGCCCGTGCCAGCAATCCACTGACTCTACGAGCTGACTTAGCTGGCATGGCGGGGTTTCCAAATACTGGATCCAGTAGGTCGTCGTAATCATTCGCAGCGCTGTCCTCGAAACTGGGATCGTTACTAGGGTGACGGCGAGATCTAGTACCGCCGAAGCTCTCGCGTCCGCTAGCAGCATCCTTGATGGTTGGCGTAGTCGTACCAGTCCCCATTCCTGGCGCGTATGAGCTTCGGCGACGAGATCTGACGCCGCTGGCAGTTGGGGTAGGCTGCCGCTGTCTATTTTTGGAAGCACCATGGTCAACGTAATTTGCTGTCCAGATGTTCAGGGCTCTAGTCTCCTCGTTTTCAGTCACCGCCAAAATGAGTGGTCCCTTTTTAGAGAGTTCTGCTGCACTCTGAGTGAGCTCGTCTCTAGCGGACACGTAGAGCAGATTCTCTCCGGGATCAAGATTCTCGAACGTGGATGATCGCTGCGCCTGAGGTCTTAGTGTACCTTTGCTGCTTGATCTGTCCTTGGTGGCCACAGTACCAATCTCCGCCAGTGGGTCAGCAAGGCAAAACAATCTTGGAAGTCCAGACTCTTTTCCTTGGCTCGATTGTTGTAGGAGCCTTTCAAGCAGTGGCAAGAAAGGCGAATTGAGATCTTCTCCGGTAGAAAGATTCGCTAGAGTAGCATGAGGCTGAGAGCTTTGAGAGACTGCGAAAGAATTGAAAGGGACGGATGGCAATTGAGGCGTTGGCGCTACAGCTGGCTTCTCCGGAAGCTTTCTCTGCAAGAAGATACCATAAATTGAAGGAAACACAGCGTCAACCTCAAAGGGCAGATTGACGATATGTTTTGTCTCGGAAAGGAAAAATATGTGAGCTTTAGTCTTTAGAACGACGACCAGAGCACGGCGGTCGAGGCTTTGGTCGTCATCAGAACTTCCTTCAAGGCTCTGGAAGTGGGGCAATTCGTCGACACTCTGAGTAGTCTCGCTGTCTGCTCTAAGCCTCGACTTTGAGTTTGAAGCTCTCTGCTTTCGAACCTTCAGCTCGCCATTGGTAGTCGGAGCTCCTCCAACAGTCGACTTTTGGGAGAGATTGGAAGTTTTTTTGGAATCTTCTGGACTCTGACTTGGGAAAAGCGTAAATACAGCTTGGGTAATTGGCTCTTCCTCAACTTCGAAGCGGAATACTCGTTGTATCACACCTCCCCTTGACCATACCACGCAATGTTTTGTAGTGACAAGTTCTTCCTCCTCTCCAATACATCCTTGGCCATTTCTCCAGATGGTGTGCCACGTATATGCATCCTCTGGAGGGTCTGCCTGCAGAACGCCCTCTGACACTAGGAATGGCACTGCTGAAGGCTTGTGTACGCCCAAAGAGGTCACCGTAGCCATGGTTGCCTACGCCCCTTCTCTCCTCCCTCATCGATCGTTGTCTGTCTTTCAGTCTCCAAGTGTGGTGACATTGTCTTAGGCGCCCAAGCTTGACCGTCGCGTCGCGTCACGTCGAGGTTGAAAGTGAAGTGTTTCTTTGGCGGAGACTTTTCCCGCTCCGCAACTTGATCAACGCCCCATCATCACGAGCAACACATGCAGTTTATGCTCGAACCTAGGCAGGAATCCTCTTAACGATCCTTGAGATCAAGAGGAAACAACTGAGATTGATTGCAACTAAATTCGCAGGTAGACAGGGCAAGGGTCCCAGACAAAAGGCATGGAGCTCGTAATGAAGCCCACCGTCCGCTCCAATCTGGACGGCCTGCTTCATTTATGGTAGATGTCAGATCATCTCCTGCGGCAGACTTTTTTGCTAATCATATGTCGTCAGCTACGATCTACCTCACCGAGTACATACGTCTAAAGTCTACCCGCTCCCTTCACCTAATGGCTCGACAATCATCGTTTACGGGCACGAGCAGGGACTGCGATTGATCTGGAGAGGAGGACGTCCCTTCAAACACCAAAGAAAGTATGAGGAGAAAAAGCCCGAGCCCAAGACCAACGGCGCGAACAACGACGTGATCATGATATCAGACTCTGATGATGAGGCGCCTACAGGAAAAGATGCGCCATACGAGGACAATGCAACCTTCGAAGAGGACGAAGCAGAATACAATCCATCAGAGCCCTACGAGCCATTACTTCAGACGCTCGACCTGCCAATGGGCGTTGAGGTCCTACATCTTGCTTTTCCGCATTTTCCGCCAAATCTGCATCGATCATCACTACCAACGCTATTATCCAAGAAGCTCGTATGCGCCGTGGCGTGCTCTGATCTCAGCATAAGAGTATTGAGCATTCCTCTCACGCCGCCTTCACCGCAAAGTAAAACGAGACCTAATCTAAGGAATGCATTGTCCATTCTGAGTGCTGGGAAAAGTCTATTCGGAGAGCAGATGGTTGTGCTTTCGAGCGGCACTACTCATCAGAGTATCTCAAAGGGTGTCTCGATATCTGCAACCGCAAGCTCACCAGACGAGGTAGACGATGTCGATATGGATGACGATGACAACAACAAGGAAGTGGTTCTCTCACGGCAAGCGTCTCGAAGTTGTAGCCGATCAGGAGTGCAAGATCAAATTTGGGATATTCTCGTTGCTTCGCATTCTGCTGACCTCTCTGGGCTACTATTGATCCATAGGATTCCACTAGTGGAAGAAGGAAGTAGCATATCTAAAGAGCTGAACGTACCGTGGCGAACGCAACGCCTGGCATCTCCAGCTGTATCTGTTGAGTTTAGCTCGGCTTTGCACCCTGCACCCCGGCATTCTCGTCTGTTAATTGCCGAGGCGAAGGGCGTGGTCCGAATCTTGGACTGTCTTCCTAAATCTAGGGGAGCCCAAGGCTCCTGGCTTCTATCACTGTACCCGGATTTTGACACGGCCTCGAACGCAGTACTCAGACGGAAGCCAATCTTAGATGCAAAATGGGTGCTTGATGGCAAGTCAATCCTAGTCTTGCTAGCAGATAGCAAATGGGGGATTTGGGACATCGAGAACGGGGGCCCAAAGCCCGCTGATGTATCAAGAACTCCCCAGGATCTCACAAATTTCGCTCTTGACGGGTGGGTTGCTGATTCGCTGAAGTCGAAGCCATTGCCCAAAAGCTCAAGCACCAAACCCGATAGCAGATCCAAGCTTGCGCCAATGACCCCAAGCACCCGAAAGATGAGGCAGGATGCACTGTTCACAGGTCCTGCATCTGAATCAGATGGCCCGGCTCGTGGAGGCCTGTGTGTTTCTCCTGTTCATGACGCCTCGAGCAGTAGACCCGATGATGAATCTGTACTACTATGGCATGGAACAAACGTAATTGTGATTCCAAGCCTCTTCACCCACTGGCAGAACAAAGTGCGCCGATCTGGAAACCTATTTGGGACTGGAGCCAAGGGCGAACCCAAGACCATCAGCAACATCCAGCTTGGCGGTGAAGCATGCAACGAGGTTGAACTGTTCCCTTCTGCTGAAGACGAATTGTCACTAAACCACACCACGAACCAAGCAGAAATCCTTGTCACAGGCGAACGTCGACTTTTCATTATTACACCACCACTTGCGGAACCGCCGACGCCAGCTGCAGTGACTCCACCGCCACTTGTGTCTACTGTAGACAAGAAGCGGCTGGCTAAAGGAGACCTGGACACACAGGGGTTAGATCGAGTAATGGCAGATTGGTCGAATGGCCATGGTCCTGAATCTCCTACACCCAAATCTCGGAAGTCCTCCCACGGAAGCCGAAGAGGTCTGTTAATGCTGTAATGGCTACTCCCTACCTCTTCGCTCAGGATATCTTGGCTCTCAGAGCAGCTAAACATGTATCTACATTGACCCAGCATAGCGTCTAGATACCCAATTGAAGCTTTTCGATCTGTCCATTCCGCTCTCCTACGTTCTTAGTCTGCCTTCTCTCACCCCTCGCTCCCGATTTTTCCTTTCCTTCTCACGCGCACCTTTTACTTCTCTCTTCGATACGCGGGTACAAGGTTGAGCCTCGGGAAGATCCATCCCCTCTGCTCAGTATATCCCGCGACACATCAAACCACGCAACCGTCCTCCAGCCGTCCGCAACGGCTCCGACCGTATCGGGGCGGCTGGGAAAGGATGAGCTGCTGCACTGCCCACGTAAAGAAAAGTGCTTGAGCGCGACTGTTTGTTTCGTGCATCGGTTTGCGTGAGGAAGGCTGCCCTGGTAGACCTGAGCCAGCACTCAGATCAACGTCTGCCGGGTTTGGGGCCGTTGCTACATCTCTCTAGTAGAACTTTTGCAGCTTATAGAAATGTTACTGTGAACCTCGGACGAGTACCGCTTGCACCCTGTGATCTCTTGATCGTACGAAGTGATGAGGAGGTTTTTCTATTCTATTTTCTATGGTCATGCAATGCATGTCTAGACAGTATAGCATTCTAGATCATGTCTTCATGTCCAAGGTTTTACAATTCGCAAGCTCCATTCAATCACTCCACCCCAACCCCTCCAATTCCCTTCTAATCTCATCCTCCGTATCCATCTTCTTGATCTGCGTGCCCTCCAACTTCTCGCCTCCAGCCCTTCGCATCTTCAGATCATCGATAGCTCTCAGCTTCTTCAGCAACGCGCGTATCTTCTTCTCTTGTGGCGACCCGCCAGCGCCTGGCGATGTGACGGAGAGCTCCGGGGTTTCTTGTGCTGGGGCTGGAGCGGGTGAGGGTGCTGATGCTGGCGCTCTTAACGTCGTCCCATTTGTGGTTGGTGCGTTAGCTGGGTGCCGCTGGTGGGGCAGCGGCTCCTTCTTGCCTTGACGTGACCGTGGTCGTCCGTCCATCTCACCACTCGACCTATTCCTCTCATGGCCTTTCCTCCTCTCCGGACTCCGGCTCGGGCTTGGCGCTGCATCTGGCGCTGCGCCATCTGTTGTTGGCGCAAGACCAGCAGCTTTCTCAGCTGCTTCCTTTGCTTTCTTCGCCTCCCGCTTCTTCTTGTTCTTCGCTGCAGCCTTTGACAGATTCTCGTCGCCATCTGCAGCGGCTGCTGGAGCAGCTCCTGGTGTCTCATCCGTGGCCACTGTTTCTGCGCCTGGTACCTGTCTCTTCCTCGGTTTCCCGAAACCGTTGGCTCCAAGTCCTAATGAAAGGCTGCCGTTGCTAACATAGGCTGCTCCCCCTTCGTCCTCGCGCTTGAACGCTAATGGCGTGAGCGTGCCACGAGCTCCAGGTGGTCGGTAAGCTCCGGCTGGCTTCGATGGTGTCTTGACGGTCCCGAGATACGCGAGAGCAGAGGCGTGTGGTGCGGGCACAGGGTGAAGTGGGTTTTCCAGTGGATGTGAATTCGCTGATTGTGGTCGCCATGTGACATGGTAAAGCTCCTGCAATTCTTCGTTGTACATCAAGCCTCCTCCAACGTGCCATATTCGTACACCGTTATCGACTCGCAACCGCGGGCTTAGGGTAGCTGTAAGGATGTGTTTCCCGTCTGGACTCCACTCGCAGACACTAGCATTGCTGGCTTCGATGGTGCACATTTTGTGATAATCTTTCTCCATGTCGTAGATGTCCATCTGGCCCGCCAGATTGCCGAAGCCCGCAACAAGCACGAAGCGGCCATGGGGAGAGAAGAGAATGGTATTCCGCGGGGCAAGAGCAAAGGTGTGGGTAGCGACAGCTTTTGTATTGAATATGGTCGTCTTGGCTGGCATATAGCCATATACCACACCGAATTCTTTCGAATTAGGCGACCAGGTAACGTCATGTATGGGGCCGTCCTTGTCTGTCGCAGATTTAGCAATATCTCTGCCGCGACCTGGAAAGCACTTACCCAGATCTATCCTCGAATCAAAGCCGCCATTGGCACTCAGGAGATATAGCGTTGTCTCTCCGTAATAACTCTTGCCTGACTTATCGACCTCAGTCTGTGCCAACACGATAAGACTTGTGCCTTTCTCGTTCCACTTCAGCTGAACCTTGTCCCCCTTGAAAAAGCTCTTCTGCGAAATAGCAGCGTCAAAATCAGGAACATTGAATATCTTGACTGCAGCCGGTTGACCCTATCCCTCACGTCAGATTCATTTTCTTCGCAAGAACGGCTTCTTCGGTTGGATCCTCCGTACCTTTCGCTCGGGAATGAAAACTGCGATTGAGTGATTTTTGCCAGGCGAGACAGCAAAATCAGTCACACCCTCGACCCGCAGTTTATTCCACACAGTCCCTAGGTCTCCACTTTGGTAGAATTGGACCTCATTTGTGACTACGCGGGCACAATACTGCTCATCATATGTGTACTGCAGATTCCAGCCCGTTTGTGACTTCTGCACGAAGCGCCCTACGACGTTGTGCTCGTCTTGGCCTGTATCTGGTCCTCCCTCGACTACCCTCCATACCTTGAGGTTCTTGATCGCGTCGCCTTTCTCGTCTTTCCCGGGTCGTTGCCAGGTTATGATGTATGTCCCCAGCGGTGAAAAGCCGAGTTCGTAGACGTTTTCGGCTGGTAAAGTTGTGATAACGTGACCGACAGAGGCGTCGATAACTGTCACTCTATAGAATGATTAGCCCATTCTTGGAGATGCATGGTGTTTTCTTACTTATCAAGTGACGCCCAAGCGAAGTAACGTCCACATGGCGAGTAGACGCAACATCTGATGTTGCCTTCAGGTCTGTAAAGCGTGGTGTCAGCTGCTGTTCCTCAGAGGCTCTGGACCAGCCAATCGATTTCCTAATGTAGGTGAAGCGCGAACCTCTCAAACCCGGGAAGGACATCGTAGACTGGAGACGCTTCGACAACACCAACACCTTTCTGCATCCGATCTGACCCCCAACGACATGGTCAGCCAATTGCATAGCGAAGCGCAGCATCCAATTGTTGGATTCCATGGAATGTTGCGACTCACAGGCGAATTGCGTAGGGGCTGCCATGACTAGCTAAAGTCACAGATAGCCTTCACACTGAGCGAACGAGTTACAGGACCTTCTTGACGTTCAAAAGTGGTTGCACAGTGCCGGAAATGTCTCCGCTGATTCCCCACACAATGCAGGCCTCTAAGCATTAGCAGGGCGTTCGAGCTCAGCTACCGGAAGCAGTGAGGACGAAGTAAAAAAGGAAGGCGTTCTGGGACGAAGAGGGGCGCGGAGTGTGACAAGGTGAGGTAACGGGATGCAGCGATCAGAGGACAAAGAAGGGAACAAATTCGACGCCTGGAAGCCTTCTATGTTGTGCAATAAGCAGAGGACTAGTCATATGGATAAGGCTTCTTCCCCTTCGTTAATACGGCGCTAGCTTAATCAAGACTTCCATTTGATATGGATCCAACTATGAGCGTCGCAAACGCGCTAGCACTCACTCAAGTATCTTTTCAACTTTCACCAACTCTAGATCTACAACACGTACTTCTACAAGCTCAATGTTGGTATAAAACTTATAATTTAAATCTTCATGTATAACTTCGTGGTAGAGAATTTCCGCTCAAACCTGTCAGCTGCAGAAATATCTCGAGTTTCCACGAGGTCGGTACTCGTGGAAAAGCGCCCCAAAATCGAGGATTTTTTTGGCTCTCAAATTCCGAGCCGTTATTTTTCGAATTTGAGCGCGAAAGTGTCCAGGTCCCGCTCCAAATACTGGTCAATGGCAGGTAAATCTATGCTAGCGATTAAAGGAGAAACCTTCGATCAAGACGAGTAAAAAAACCCCAACCCTTGACGAGCTCGAACATCTACGAACTTCTAATATTCGACTCTCAAATGCAGCACCATCTACACAAAAGGTACCAAACACTGCCAAAACCAAGTGGATCGAGCACTGGAGTATAGGCCGGCATGATCTGTGCAACAACAGAGAGAGCAGTCACAAGGGCCGGCATCGAGGAAATAATGGCACTAATGATTTCAGCAGCGAGCCATTGCTATAATGCATTGCACGAGTTCACCAGTCCCACGTCAAAGGGTATCTTCGCCTCAAGCAGGCCACAGACCTTCTCCATTCCTTTCCCACATTCCCATTCCCGACTTCATCAACCAGCCCATCCGCTCAGTCTACACACATACCTAATCCATCTCCATCGGACTCCCACCATCTCCCTTCTCCTTCTCCCTCCCCTGCTTCCCCACCACAGGGCCAGGGCCAACCCCAGATGCATCCTCGCCGACCCCAATGACCCCAAACCTCCTCATTCTCCCACTCGTAGGCCCACTAGTAGGGCCTCCAGCACTCGTAGGCCCGCTAACTGTGCTCCCTGCACCTTCGCCGAACCCAACGAGGGACGTATCGCCCCCATCGCTCAGCCCCACACTACTAATCCCATCGTCTTGGTCTTGGTCCTCACTCATCCTATCCCCGCTATCACTGACACTCCCACTCGCCCACGTGCCCCTCCCACCCGCACTCCCCGTAGCACTCGCACTACCAACAGTACTCTTGTGCACCCCTCCACTCAAGGGATCGAAATAACCCCCAGCGCCAAGCTGCTGCTGCTGTTGGAAACCCTGCCCTTGCTGTTGTGACTGCTGACCAGGATACATATGCTGACTCGCACCCCTAAGTGTCGCGACTCGCTCGAGCCCTGCGAGGCGGGAAATGCGATCTGCGCGCTCGGCGTCGAGAGTGTTGGTTGAGGAGGTGGAGTCGGAGGAGAGTGTGTGGTGGTGGCTGGGACGGGTATGTGGGTGGGCGGTGCCTTGGTGGCCGTCTTTTATGGCGGTGGTGGAGAAGCCTGAGTTTGGGGTGCCGCTGGTGGTCTAGGGTATTAGCATTGGCGTACAGTGGATGAGAGTTTGACTGGGAGCATTTGTTGAAGGGGAGTTTTGCAAGGAGAATGACTTACGGTCCAAAATCTGAGGGTGTGCCGAAGGACTCGCTGGGAAGTGGAGGGAGGTTGATGAGTGTGGGACCCGCAGTTCGAGACATGGTGAGGGAGATTGGAGGTTTTGGATTTCTGTTGGCGAGAAGCTTGAAAGCGCAATTAGGGACTGGTGTTCGGAGAAACCAGCTATGAACCAGATATGGTCGTGGTCATCGGGCATCGACTGTTAAGCTCGTTGACGTTTCACAGGGGAGATAGCTGAGCGCTAGGCTGCAACACAGGGGAAGTCGTGCTGAGGAAGAGGTCTGGAATTTGAATAGAGTCGCGTCCGGTTGTACAGAAACTAGCTTCTGAAATGCTTGCTGAGAGCTGGTCTTAAATGCAATGTTCTCTCTAGGTGGATGGAGGGGAAAACAAGAAGCAGGGTTGGCAAGAGCTGTGTGACATACATTTCAGGGTCCACAAAACATTCCGCTAGTAGGGCTTTCTGCCCTATCAAGGGAGGGCTGCAACGTCATATTTGTGCAAATGGCATTAGAAAAAGTATGCATTTTATCATTATCGACTATGGCAAATTCTATGCTTCCACGTTTCCTGTAAAGAAATCGTCCTTCATCCAGTATCTTCGCCCCCCTCTCCTATTTTCCGTTGGAAACCCTGTAGTAAATGCACCAGGCTCATTCACATGACCGAAATGACAACAATTTGCCTCCCTTCATCCCATGATCACCACATCCAGACCATACACCTCAAAATCTCTCTTTGTAAGCTCTTTCCTCCTCATCAATCATATCAATCGCCTCCACTAGATCTCCACGAGCTGCCTGCGCGTACATCTGAAGCCTCTCAGCAGCTCCTAGTCCGTTCTGGAGAAAGCCAAGATCTGTGAGTTGTCTAACGCAGTCAGAGATCTGGCGGTCCTCCTCGTTGGTCTCGAACGGCGATCTGATGGGTTCCTTCCTCTTGATGGGGACATTGTGGCGTGTAGCCTTGTCTGAAGGGCCGCGGATGGGGATTTTCCTTGGAGCACAACGCGTGTCTTGAAGGAAAGAGTCCCAGTCAAGTCTCCCAAACCCATCGAATGCCTCGGAGTAAGGTCGTCGAGGTCTCATGTTGTGTCTGCTATCTGTCCCAGCAACAGTGGCATTACGGCGAATGCCTTCAGTCAAATGAGGTTGGGCTGAGTGTATCTCATCCAAGGGATCGAAAGGCTCAACTAGCCTTGCTGCCGAAGGGAGCGAAGTCTCGGATTTCTTGTCTTCTCTGGGTCCCTGGACAGCCTCACGACGGCCGTTGTTACGACCGAAAAGTCCTTCCGATGCAGCCTCATCATTGACGAAACTAGTAATGGTTGCATTGGCCGACGGAGAAGCTGTTGCCTCTTCCAGCTCTTCCTGGCTCTCCTCTTCATCTTCGTCTGAATCCGACCAGTCATATAGGGTCTCGTCGGCTTTGCCGTGTTTCACCTCAGGAATCTGCAATTTCTGTTCGCGGGGAGTGGAAACTTTCCCTTCATTTTGAGGATCACTTCGCTGCTGCCGGTTGTGCGCCAATCGTAGCGCCTGGCTTTCCTGCTGCTGGGCCTGGGCCTGGGCCTGGGCCTGAGCTTGTTGTTGTTGAGCTCGCAGTTGCTGAACTTGTTGCTGCGAGGCTTGCAATTGCTGGGCTTGTCGTTGCCGAGCTTGCTGTTGTTGCACAACCTGCTGTCGCTGGCGCTGAGCGTTATGGAATTGTTGTTGTCCTATAGCAAGTTCTTGCTGAGCAGGTTTATCCTGCTGCTGCTCTCGTCGTCGCCGAGCTAGCTCTTGCAATCTGGCTTGCTGCTGCGCCTGACAGTGCTGGACCTGTTGTTGAGCTTGCTGCTGAGCCTCTATCTGCCGCTGGGCCACCTCCAGCTGTGGAAATAGAAGTCGGTCGTCCATCTCTCGTTGCCCTTTCATAACAGTTTCCCCTTCATAGGCCGATAGTGAGCGTGGAACGGCCGTCTGCAACTTTGGAGCGCCTGGAATCTGGAGCTTTGGTGCTTGACCATCTTTTGTAGCAGTATCTTGTTCTTGTCGATTGGTCATCTGCTCCTTGTCTTTCTGCCGCTCAAACGACTGACTCTGTCGCTTAAGCAACATCACTTGGGTTTGATAATCTTGGAGCGCGTGATTAGCTCCAGCAGAATTGTAAGATTGTCGAGGGTCAATGCCCTCCGAGATTTGTTGCACCGGATTCAACCAGAGCCCACGAGAGTAATGAGGTGCTACGCTGCCATTCGGGTCCTGCTCTTCCTGTGCTCTGACTGATTGCTTCTTCTTCTGCTGTTCGCGCTCCATACTTCTCTTTACAGAGTCTTCGACGGGGGAAACGTCTTGCGTCTTCGCGGCAGAACCCTTCTCACGCTTGTTGTCATCCGAGTACGAAGATTGCCCTGGCAGATTGGTACGCTCAGTCACCGTCAAACCTGCGTTTTCGGGCTTGATCCCAAGCCTCTCCTGCTGCTGTTGAGCCATGAACCGTCTTCTCATATTTTGCTGCTCGAGAAGGTTGAGCTGCATTTGGTAATCTTGCAGTGGACCACAGTCAGTCTTCGAAGTGGACACAGGAGCGCCTCCCATCTGCATCGCAACGCGCTCGCTGCCGCTGTGAAATTCTGGTGGTTTTGCGACGCCGTTAGATGTGGCTGGCATGACATTGTCCGTTGAGCGACCCGGGTACCAGACACCACCAGTAGTTGATGGTTGCTGCTTACGCTGGTTCTTTGCAAGGTTTTGAGCATAGACCTGGATCGACTTCTGCTGGACTGCTGGATCCTGCTGCAGGAATGCGTCAAACTGTGTGTCTGATAAGTTGCTAGGATTGATACCATTAAGCTTTAGAAGATTTCTGGCCTTGATGGCTGGAGACTGCTTCTTCTGCTGATCCTGGGCTATCTGCATTGCATCTAGCCGTGATTGCGGTTTCTTCAGTAGAATTCTCGGTGCGGACGGAGGAATAGCCCGCTCGGGTACCAAGGGCTCCATACGCATGCTTGGTAGTGGTGGAAATGGTGATTTGGGCGCAAAGTTCTGACCTTCGAATTGTGCTAGTGTGGGAAAGCGAGTCGCTACTGGTGGTAACATCATTGACCTCCCGCCTTCTGCTCCATTACCTAGCTCCATAGGACAAGCTTTTGGTTGGGGTCGCCCTTCTCTTACATGCACAAGAGCTGCCCGAGAAGTTGAAATAGGGGCTGAAGAGTAGATCAGTTGGGGTGGTACCTCCCGCATAAGAGCTGCCTGAGACGCTGAAATGGAGGCCGAAGAGTAGATCGGTTGAGGTGGGACCTCTCGCATGAGAGCTTCCCGAGATGCAGAAATGGAGGCCGAAGAATAGGTCGGTCCAGGGGGCTGACCATTTGGCTCTGTGCTCGCTGCAGTGTTCTGAGATACAGCTGCTGCCGATCCAGCGACAGATTTGTTGGAACTGAAGCTTCGGCTATCATCCTCTTCGTCGTCAGATTCCTCCGGTACCTCAAACCTGCCGGGTGTAGTCGATACGGCTTGTGCGTTAGAGATAACTTTGGAAGTAGTGTGTATAGACGACAATGAAGGCGCAACTTTGTCTGCTGGGACTGTGGAAACGCCATCCTCCAGGTCTCTTTTCGGTGCCAGCTCAGAAGTAGTCGCAGCAGGGCTAGCCTCTGCTTCGATCGAATCGATTGTCTCGTGGCAGATAGAGTCGAAGCCCTTGGCCAGCGCAGCTACGCCTTTCTCAATATTCGCGAATTGAGTAGCAGCATCCTCAATAAGTCCGCCGTGGAACTCACAAGTCCGATCTGCGGCTTGAAGTGTCAAATTGGAGGCCTCGTGCATGCCACCAGAGATGCTTTGCAAGAACGAGTTGAGGCCACCAAAGGCCGTGCGGACGCCATTGCCAATGACATTGGATATCTCTTGAGATGGACCTTCGTTTCCGACAGTGAGCCCCTGCAAATGCTCGTTGATGATTTTCAAGCCATCCATAAGAGGGTTGATACGTTGGGGCAAGGGGCTGCCCTGGGATGGTGCGGCGGCGCTCTCTGAGGCAGCCGCTTGTGGGGCAGGCTGGGTTGTAGACATGTGAACAACATCAACCTCAGGCACTAGTTCTGCTGCTTTGATCTTTTTGCTGTCTGCATCAAAGATCTTCTTGGCCAGCTCAGTCTCAAAGACCTCCAGAAGGGAAGGCTGCTTGCTAGGCTCTGCTTGATAGGCAGCGAATTGTGGCTCCTTCTTGTTCTCTGGCTTTGCATCCGGCCGCTCATCAAATCGTGTTACACGAGCTCCTCCATAAGAAGACCAGCGGTTCTTGTTGATTCCATGATCTGAGACCGATCCACGGGATGGCCTCGAGTGACGGATAGGATTAGTCCTCAACCGGAGCTTATCACCAGCAACCTGTGCCTGCCTCTTGCCTTCGGAAGTCAAGCTAGGTCCACTGAAGTCTTGAGACTGCTCAGTAGATGCTTTAGGTGGGAATATAGATCCAGGTGTCTTGTACTCTGCCCATCGGTTCTGATGACTTGCATGATCGTTTGCGGCCATTAGTCCCCTTCGGTGACGTGAAGGGCTGGTCCTAGCTCTGAGCTTGTCCCCTGCAGCTCGTGCCTGTCTCTTCCCCTCGACAGTAAGACTTGCCGTGGAGGGTAAAGCTAGGTCCAGCGACTTCTGTCCACTCAGGCCCTTTGCCACTTCTGCTATCTTCGGTTGAGCCTCAGCAGTAGAGAAGACTTTCTTGAAAATTGTATCAGGCCCAGGTTCCCTCGCAGGATACATCAATGGATTTTGAGTACCGGATCGAAAATGCGAAGAATCGATCCCCATCGTGCTTTCTAGCATGGGGTTGTTGATTGGCAGTGCTGTATTTCCTGTCGGGTTTGCTGCTACGTGAAAAGGGCAGACATAGTACGATTTAGCCTCGGTCACAGCCTTTCGAGCCCCAGCGGCAGAGGAGTATGGCTTGAAGAGATTCTCCAGATCGGGTAGCCTCTCCGGGTGCGATGGCGGAGTCTGGGGAGGTTTCGTTGCATCGGAATGGTGAGTTCGACGATCTTCCAAGGTTTGAAACAGCGTGGATGAACGTTGAGGCAGCTCTTCTTTTGGTTCCAGTCTTCCGGCAATGTTGTTGTCCGTTGGCTTAACGGATGATGAGGCCGGAGAAGGCTTGGAGTTTGTCAGGACGGCCTTGGCTCTGAGAGCCATCTCGGTTTTACCAATAGCCCAGTGCATGGCTTCGACGGACTCGATGGGCACGCGAAGCTCATTTGCGATAGGCTGCCATACATCCAGCTTGAGCCTTTAAGAGAGTTCAGTATTAGTATCACGTGCTTATTCACACAATATCAAAGCGATTTTAGCAACAAGCGTTACGGAGTCAAGACCCACCTCTCGTAGATTTCTGCCAGCTTATTCTTCTTCTCTTCCGTCCACATGCTCTCGGTCCAGAGACGATTTTCATAACGCAGTCTTTTGCCCTTGATCTCTTCCCAGTCACTTTCCCGTAGCTTGAGGAGTAGAGTATCCCCATCATCCGTCCATTTGGATGACTCATTTGCAGGCGGAATTGAAGACTTCGAAGCGCTGCTCTCTACCGGCGTAGATTCCTTCGCCATCTTGGCAGCCGGAACAGTAAGCTTCGGCTCATTCTCCGCTTGTATACCTTGCCAAACCCCCCTCACATCACCCGTATCATCAATATCGAACACATGGTGTTCAGCCTTCGTTGGCATTCTTTCGTCGCCGAGCATAGTGGCTATGGCCATAGGGTTCCGGCTAGCCCTCGACACCTTGCCCAAGTGCTGGGTTACAGGCTCCCCAAGCTTTTGTATCAGCTCGCTGGAAGATCCTATGGTGATAGTGTCTCGCTCCTCATCTTGATATTTGAGGGTGGCTGATGGGTGGTTTGAGATCGTTTGGTCGTAGCCTGGTGCGCTGACGCGGACGAGGTTGTCTTGGGTTGCGGATGTATTAGGTTGGATTGGGGACCGCAGATTGCGGATCTGGAATGGTGGTAACATATTGATCAGATAAGGTAGTCAGGATTGGTAGTGTTGTGGAGGTGTGTTGCAGGAGGTAGATGTTCTGGAAGGATCGTTGACCGAGTTCGGGGTTTCCCAGCGTGGTAGTCGGAAGCTTCACTTGTAGCCTTTCAAATTCGGACCATTTCGGACGATCCTGCCGTCTCTGCTGCCTCAGAGTAATCTTATCTAGAGGGAGATGGGAGAGGACACAATTAGAGGCTCTTGATAGAGGTTCGAGGAAGAGATGTCGTTGAGCTGCAGCCTACGATTACAGCCTTGATTGGATCATGCATAATGGAGGGGTTACTGCACAACAATTGCCAAGCAATTGTGCTGCCAAGTAATTACGTATGCACGAAATCCATGACATTCCGCAGTGCTCCCACAAAACTCTGGTAGCTAGCGGCCTTGATTGAGAGAACTTAGTGTGTAGCTTTGGCAGTAGGAGAAAGAGAGGTTTGATTTGATGATTTGATTCAGACCACAGAACCGAGCACATCCATACTTCCCCAGCTCACAAGCCATATTCTTGTTTACATTGGTATCTTTAATGATCCTGAACACCTCGCTAAATGTTGCAAATCTATGGTCATTGGGGTGCAGCGGTAGATACGGTAGGCGTTAGGCGTTGTAGAAATGGATGAGATACTCCAAGAGATATCGAAACCCTCGTGGACCGAGGGTAACCGCCCTGTCATTTCGGCCGGAATGGCGCATGTAGTGCAAAAAAATCCAAAGGAATTTTGGGATGCCAGTGAGACACGCTGGTGTCTCAAGGCTTCGCTGTTGAGCCGCGGTAGTCGCCAGGAGCTTTTACACTCCTCCTCCTCCTGTAGGATGCTGGCTCGGGCTCGCCCAAGCTCCTCCTCCTCCGCCCACCTCTTGACGGCGAATCAATGGACCTCTCATCGAGCTCATGCTCCTTTGCATGCTCCTGCCTTTCCTTTTCCTCTTCCAGCTTCTTGTTCTCGGACGTAGCATCACCTTCGTCTTTGTTTTGGTCACCAGGATTCTTCATGTTTGGCTTGTTGATAGCGTCCATGTGTGAATCCCAGTGGCCGGAGTCACTCCATGAGTGGCTCCAGTAGGTGATACTGTGACTTCCCCAGTGCTCCAATCCAAGTAGCAGTTTGCACTTTTTGGCGTTGAACGTAGGCTCTGAAACCCAGCATACCTCTCTGTACATCTGGCCATCTCGGTGCCAAGAGTAGGGATAGATTTCGAAGAATGGAAGAACTTCGATAGACTGTGGTGGTAAGGCCACCTCCTTCTCCGTCGGAATTTTGTAGAGGTGCCGCCATCCAGACTTGGCGTAATATTCGTCCAGCTTCTTTCCTTTGCCGTTATCGTATTCATCCTTGAATTCTTTGACTCCATTGAAAAGTGCTCCTGGGCCGGTCAACCCTTCGGGAGACAACCCACTGCTTATATGGTCTGCGCAAGACTCGAGAGGAAGGACCCAGAATGGATGTCCTGGTGTCGAGGCCATCCAAGCGTTGGGTAGCGATTGGTCGAAATCGTCGTCTGTGCCCATGCGGCCGAGGAATACCTTTCTTTCGTCTTTTGCGTAGGCTGGCTTATTGGGCAAGAGATTGCTCTTGTCGGTTGCCTTCTCAATTGCCTCCTCGGCTGTTTTGGACTCCTTGTAGGCACTCTTGTCCTCCTCGATGGGTTTCAATTTTGCTGTGGTAGCTTCAATGTGGGAGACAGTAGAGATGTTGTACTTGGCGAACATGGTATCGTAAGGGCGCAGGCACTCGGTGTCCAGATCGGCATATATACTAAGCAAACGAGATCAGTTGTGTCTCTCAATTTGGGTATGAATCCTCGACTCACCCTCCGAAGACATGCATATAGATGTTACGTGCTGTGTCGGCACGGAAGATCTCCCCTCCAAGATTCTCATAGGCATTCATGAACCAAGGTGCGAATCGTTCAACGAGTTTCAGATTGTCCTCGTCTGTCCACAGAATCCATTCCCAATCGGGGTGCTGCTTGCGGCAGGAATGGCTCCACTCCTCGAACTTGGCCGGCAGCGTGCTGTTCATCCAGCTCTGATGGAAGATCTTGGGTAATTGAGTGAGATCTGTAGCGAGAGGACGTTGCATCAATTCAGCTGCGTACAGCCGTCTTGCTTCCTTGGGTTTCTTTGCCTTGAAGGCAGGTATCTTCGAGAAGGCATCTTTGTAGTGGTCGACGACGCTGTTGCCCGATTTCCGTGCGTGATGCAGTGGGTACAGACTAAGAGTGAGGAAGAGTATGCAGCCGAAGATGACGACGCTCTGTATAGAGCGCATGCTGCCGAATATTGTACCTGTCCTGCCAGATGCGAAGCAACGATTCTTCTCTATGTCTTTAAAGGTTGACATTCTGTTGAGGGGTGCTCCACTGGAATGGGTTCGGGCTTGAAGGTAAATCGCATAACCAAAGAAAAATCAAGCCACAGCGTACAAATGAAAAGACAGTCTTTGATAGGGTCAAAAGCAACGCAAAAAGAAGTGAGGCTGCAAAGGATACATGGCCAAGGTATAATTCTACTAGAAAATGACCAAGCTGACGTTGGGTCACACCAGGACCATGATGGCAGTGGGAAGAGGCGCAGTTTAGGAGGCGTTTCACGTATACCGCACTTCCAACAATAATACATATATGTAGCACTTACCATAGAGGAAGTTAGGCTGGCGAGGCGCCCCACAGTGCATGATGAGTTTCGGACAGGCTTGCGAAGAGGCACGGGTCGAGATACCCTGTAGAACTAAGATTCCTCCAGGCCTGCATTGTAGCAGCGGCAAAGCTGAGACAAAATAGCATCAAACAAATTGCTGGGACGGATATTGCGACACGTCAGTCTCGAGTGTCAGGAGAAGCGCATGCGCAAGGCCTTGTCGGCTTTGTCCAGGCCGGCGTGTCAATGTGCTTGGACAAAGTCTCCGTGAGCTTTATCGTTGTCAATGTCCAGACTCCACGGTCAGGCTTCCACGCTTCGTGTATGATAGCAGACGATCACACTGATCCTGTTGGTGGTTTCATGCGTAAGAACTCCGCCCCTCTCTAATCCCATCCTCAATCCCATCCTCATATTCCATCATCCTGGGAGAATCTCATCCACCAGTCGTTTTGTTCCAACATGTGGCTAGATTATTAAGCTTGATCGTCATTGGCGCAAGACGATATATCTGTCTTCGGTCAGCGAGTCTAGAGTTTCAGAACCAGACAATCTTTGTTGGGCTGCGCGTCCAGCGCCAAAACCGCATGCCAAGACTTTGAACCAGGTCGTTGGTTCGTCGGATTTTCGTGAAGGATTTACCTGTGACAAGCAAGGGTGAAAGCGCTGACTTGGACTCAGTATGGCTGAGTATAATCCTACCAGCATTCATGGACACGAACGGATCCTTACCATGCACCTCATCATGGCTGCAATCACGTCAGCATAATGCAGCACGTCCAAGACTGAAATTCGATTCCGAGTAATGATCCTACACTGCCAGCTCTTCTCTCTCACCTACAAATAGAGGTCGTTAATACACAAAAAATTCATAACACGAGGCAGAAGGGAGAATTGGCCATGACACCCGTTCAACAGCTGCGGTTGGTTGTCTCGGTAGTGTCCTCAGGAAATAAAGCCTTTGGGGTCCTCAGATGCGATTGATCGAATTCTACTCCCATGGTGAGCGCTCAAGTCTTGAGAGGTACACTCAATGCGCAATAAGGATTTATATCGATTGAATGTCCCAGTAGCAGAAGGCGGAAGTATCCATGACAACAAAATAGTTTTCTGCGATTGGTCGTCTCGGTATTTTTCTTACAGCAATTGTTATTCCAGGGGTGAGCGCCTACATCTCGAGAGGTACAATCATAGATATATATCGATTGATTGAATACCCCTTACCTCCTTTAAAGAAAAAAGAAAAAGTCCCTTCTAAAACATCGCGACATCCAGCGCTGATCCATGAAAGAGCTTAGTATCACTCCTACAGCACCCTGCAGCCCGTGATCATGACGCACGAACTGATACTAAATCGTTAATCTGCTCGCCTTTTCATGAAAGCTCAAGAATTAATCCCCAAAGGATTGATCCGTTGATTAAATATCCACGCCATCTAAATATCGACTGATCTAAACCCCTAGAAGGTCTGCAAAGATTGCTCCAATGCTTCGTGCCAACTTTGTAAGCATTCTCTCTTTAGTGCAGGTATATATATGGCCGTCAATCGAGGAGTTGTGAGCTAATACTGGCGACGTTGACTTTCGAATTGTTAGTACTTGTAAGACTATGTTTGGGACATGGCGCAGGTGTGAGGTTTCTCTAATTGGTGTACTCTCATCAGTAAGACGAGGAGCCTGAATATTGTATAATATCTTCCTATACAGTACTTTCCAAAGAAGATGTTTTAGATTGGTATGGTGCGCGATCATCTCTACGTGGGCCCTGCATCTGTTGCCATTCTGACAATGATGTAAGTCACGCCATTTCCCTACCTGCTAGGGTCGAGTTGGAGAGTTGGTACAGAGTAGATATCTATAAATGTTCTCGCTGTTTGTACATCTCGTGCCGTTCATATATACAATCACCTACATCTCAAAGCTAGGTTCATCCAACCCAATGCATCATCCCAAGTCATCACTTCGTGAAGCCTGCTGATCACCTCTACCCACCCACCTTCCAAGCTCTATACCTATTCCTAGCCCCCCACACCTCCCCTCTCTTCAATAAACACTGTCCTCTCCACTCCTTCCTCTGCGCATCAACATATCTACTTGGCTCAACTGCAATTCCAGCCCGCGGCCCCTTGGCCAGTATCTTCTGTCCAGAACTTGTCTCCAGTTCTGGCACATCGATATGCTCACTATTTGTCGTTTCGGAGTCAGCATCGCCATTTCAAGATGTGTTGTGACTTTTAAAAAATCATTCAGGAATAGACCAGGAGCAGATACTCCAGATACATGTCTTGCCACTCAAGGAACGGGATTGAAGTAAAATAGAGAGCCCCGAAAAGACGTACCCCGTATAAAACTGGAACGCTGGCTCCGTACTCTCGATCTCAAGATGTAGACCCGTATCGGGATGTGAGAGCGTAACGAGATGCCGGAGCGGCTGCGGCCGGGTGTCGAGGGGGATTGAGATTGAGGTGGAAGAAGGAGGGGAAAGGACCATGCAGTCGTCGAAGGAAGGAGAGGTTTCGCCGAGGGTGAATGTGGTATTAGGAGCGGGGACGGAGGGGTGTGTTGCTATCTCGCCTGTAGGGATCGAATTCGAATTCAAGACGAGGTATTGGTCCGTGCCGAGTGTGACTTTGGTGCCGGTGATGGTGGGGGATGAGGGGTTGAGATTGAAGTAGCTGTCACATGGAAGGCACCATCAGTATCGCTTCCACTGTAAGGCAAGATGGAAGAGAAAAAGAGGACGAACCTGTGATTCGTAACCCCCACAACCGTCTCCTCAACCTCCTCTCCCGGCGCCCCCACAAATTGCACCTCATACTCCACATCCAACACCGTCTTGCCCTCCTCATGGCCCGCCGTATACCACACCCTCACCTCCACCGTCCCCGGATACCCCTCCTCCCCATCCCGACTCAGATACCTAAACATCACCCCCTCCTTCCCATCCCTATTCACTGGCCGCGGTCCCTCAAACTCCTTCTTCCCCCAGCCATATTCACCACCGTGCAAACAATTCCTCCCATCATTTTTGAACAACTCATAGCTCCTCCCATTAAGCCCCTCTATCCTCGCATCTTTAACCCGATTCGTAGTCCGCCCAATCGTCTCCCCGAAATAGGGCGCATTGTGTGTCTTGTAGAACTTCGCTTCCGGAAACCCTAGTACGATGTTTTGACCGCCGACGCGGAATTCTTGGATGGTGGCGCCGTGCGAGAGGAATGTGAATGCTGATTCTGGTAATTGGGCGGGGGAGGGGGTGGACATGGTGATGTAGAGGTTGGGGGGGGGTGATGGTGGGGTAGAGTGTTAATGCGTTGGGAAAATATTCAATTGACTTCGGTGGTAGTCGAGGTCGACGATGCACAAGAGTCATAGCGTCTTCGCTCAGATGTCATACCCTAGCTAGCGGGGAAAAGTGTGTGGAGATTCCTTACGTAGCCGCTTTAGTACGCGTACGGAGTAGATCTGATCGAATTGTGAATGCCATGACTGACGCAACCTCTTCTCTTCAAGCTTTGAGCACCTTTGTGTGTTCTTCGTAATGGAGGTTAGTCTTGTGGGCTAGGAAAAAGTCAAGTCTGGGATAAAGATGGAGCTCGATTGATAGGAGTTTCCCAATCTCTTGGCGTGAAGATTATTATGCATTGTGTACCTTTGGACGAGGCTGAGGCGGAGCAGTGAATTTCCATGTTCAAAGTGTATCATTTGTTGAGAAGTAAGTATGTAAGTGCGTGCGCGTATGTACAGCAAGTCTGAATCTAATCAACAACCCCCCAGTGCCAGCCTCCTGACGCCTTCAAAGTCAATCTCTCGCGTACTCCTTCTAATGCAGGAATGATGAACGCCCCAGAGCAAAGAAACGAGTCATGACGCTGCACTCATTGTTGATTCGCGTATGGGCTGATAGCGTTCATGCTCAATCCGTAAAGGTCGTTCATAGCAGGCGACCACGAAGGATCTAGATCTGATCCGCTCATTGTAGTTGGTAGAGAGGGGGTATACATCGAGCTCATGACGTATTGTAACGACGTGTGGTTCACCTGTCCCAAGTAGGCTGTGTTGTTATTTCGCATGGCGATAGAGACCCGGGCAATCTCCTCTTGGGCTTCCCGTTGTTGTTGGGCTCGTCCTATCTGAGCCCTCACGTCGGCTGATGGTGCCTGGTGCGTTGTTGGTGGCGTATGGTGCATCAATGATGGCACTATCTGAGATTGTTGGCGTACCGTCTGTGATTGTTGGTGCATCATTGGTGATTGTTCGTGCATCATTTGTGGCTGCTCATGCAGCATCATTTGCATTTGATAGATCGGGTCCGGTTCGAGGTCTTCATTGAAGTCAGGGGTAACCGATCCAGCAGGCATTCGGTGTTGTGCTATGTCGTCAAGTTGCTGCTGCGAAAAGATACCAATTGCGGGACTCTGAGCAGGACTCTGTTCTGTTTTAAATTGTTGGCGCGGAGGAAAATATCCTAGCATAGGACTCGGACCGCCACTCAAGTCTGACGGGTTCGCCGAAGGTGGTGTAGGTGGCTGACCACGTGCACTCTGTTGTTGCGCCGCTCTCCAATAATCTTTCACTTGCCTCTGAAATTCCTTGCTTTCCTCTTCTGTTTTCTCCACTCTATCCCGCGCCTTCTCTCTTAGCAAAAGGAGCTCAGTGTCCTCCACAAATTCTTCCTCGTCGTCATCTTCTTGGGCCCTTGCCTTCGACTTCGATCTGGGCTTAATCACCCCTAGTTGCATGAGGATGTCATGAGTGAGAGGACACGACTTAGATTCTCCGTTCGGTAAGGGCATGCCATCCCAGGCATTTTTCTCGATGGCCCGTTTGTATAGCTCTTGTATGGCGGAGACCAGCTTCCCCTGCTGTCCCTCAAGCATTTCTACGTACCTAAATTGAGATGATCAGCTGAGCACACTCAAAGGTCATGGTCGTTTGGCATAGGCCTAGGCATTGTGCTCACCCTCTGGGATACTGCGTATCACGTAGCTTCCTCCTCTCGCCATAGCAACACATTACATCGTCGAGGATGCATCGATTGCATGCTTGCTCCCCGTCACACTAGATTTACCTCGTTAATTGCAGTCCGAGGAGGTATCGAGTGAGGAATGGGGGCACCTTTGACTTCTTTAACCTGCAACGATCACAGGCCTTACCAACCCGCTTGCGGAGGGGATCCTCCTTGTCCTCGACTGGACTGGACGATGTATACATGATGAGGATACTATTAGTGCTGCACGTTGGTGGTTCTGTTTAGTTGAACTTCTATCGTTATAGCAGACGTCGAAAGCAGTCTGGCTAAGTAAGAAGGCCCTTAGGTCATAGAATTAAAGTATCGACGAAGCTGGTATGATCTGAAGCTTGTGGTGCCTAGTCGAGCAAGCGCGATGGAAAACAACTGAGCGAGCGGCATTCAGCAATCGCCATGCATCAGCAAGATACGATCGACTAGTGCAACGCAAGGCCAGAGGAAAGGGTGACAGAGAAGCAGTAGCGTTTTAAAAAGGGACAGAGCAGTAGCATTCGCAAAGATCAATTGGATAAGTGAAGTAGCAAGTAGGGGATGTTTAATATTCCGTCAGCTCGGCGCGTCATTAGTAAAGTCAAGTAGAGCAAGCATAAGCCTAAGCCTTTTGCTCAAGACGCATAATACGGCATAAGTAGATTGCTTGGGGCATTGAGAGCGTGGTACCTGTCCTTCGGGATCGGTTTAAGAGCTTTCCATGATCCCTTGGCAGTATAACATCGCTCGGGTCAGCTTCTTAATTCCGCTTAGACGAGTAGGAGGGTCAAATTAGTCCAGAAGGAGCAGTCCACTCTCCTACGCCATAGCTGAGATCGGGTATTGATTCCTGATACGCTGTCTCGCACCACATTAATCATCGCAAACTTAGAGGATGCTTTGAGCGTGGGGAACAAGACGTGAGGATGGTCGAATTTATTGATTGGCAAATGTATGGATGGGAGTTGTTTGCGTGAAAAAGAAAAAAAGCTGGGGGCAGTCAGTGCCAAACGTTGGGGAACTGCTTGGCGGGCTCGGACCCACATAAAACTCCGACTCCGATTTGCTTTGCTTTGCATACATCATCTTTTGAGATTTACTAACGTTACCTTTACAACAAAACTCTCATTCTTCAAAGCAAGCTTTAGACCTCAAAAAGCTGACTGGTATCTCCTCCGCATACTCAGCCACTGCTCTCTCCGTCTCGCTGTTCATTCCCTGCCAATATGAAAGGAGAATTACTAAGAAGAAGCATTGGGGAAGGACGACGCACTGAAAGCTTGCATTTAATCTCTATACCATGCTCTTTTGGGTAGTAGAGCTTGTCTATTTGCCACACAGCTTGCTTTGTAACAAATTCCTAATATCAGAGTCCAACGTTGGTTTCTCACTAGTTCCTGCGCATTTGAATGATTACTCATATATGGCGCGTGCATAGACCGACCCGATAATCGATCACCGCCTTAGGGACGAATAATTGGAAAGTCTAGCATGAGTGTTGCTTTGTGATTGTTGGAAGCAATGCGATGTCACTTTCAACCTTGGCCTCTTTCTTGGCCACTGGCTTTGAAGAATGATCGGCTTCGCTTCTGGTAATGAAAGTGCGATTAGCTGGCTGACAGAAGGCTGCATTTCAATCCTCGGTGGGACCGAGGTGCACGCCGGTTTGTTTGTCCGAAATGCCTTGTTCTTCTATCGGATAGGATCCCAAGTCTAGATCGGCTCGACTGATCAGCTCGCATGAATCCTTCCGCAGCAATCACAACAGATAAGTTCTTTAGATAGGCCTGCTACCTCGAAGCTCTTTGGACATCTGTTGATGTTGTGACTTACTCCAAGCCTCTTTTCGAAATCTTTACTCACGTTACTCGATGAAAGATCACGAATCAATATAACCGCTTGAAAGCTATGGGAGAATTACTACTTTCAATAAACACTGGACCGCCCTTCAAAGTTCTGTTGCTTCGTTGTTGAAGCTCTAATGGATGAAGCGCTGTCACACACAGAACACTCCACTCATGGAGTGAACACTACTGCTGACTCTAAACCAAATTGTGAGCTAATTAGCTAATCTTAGTCGACTCTGCTTATGCCCGTCTATTTTAGATAGTTGCCTCCCTTCTCACGTTCCTTTTCCACTTCCCAAACAGCATGAGCAAGACACGGAATGTTTCTTGTCTATGATTGCAGAGCAGTAAAACCACTACACCTATCTAGCCATGATTTAGACCCTCAAATTCTATGGATCTGCCCCTGTTTCAGTCACCATGTGGATAATATCTGTGTCAATGAATTCAGAGGCAAGGGCCCGAAGCTGGAGACTACGACTGAGGCCAGTAGGTGTTTTCATTGCAGGAGCAGGGAATAGAAGGGGCAAGTTTGAGTGAAGAGCGAAAGGGGAAAATTTTGACTGGCTAAGAGTGAACAGAGGCTTGGGAGGAGGGTGAGGGAGACCTACTTCTTGAGGTAATTTGTGGATGTAGACAGTACTGTTGTATGAATGGAGATCGCCGTACATAGAAATGACTCGTGTAAAGGTTCACATGCTCCAAAAAGGATAACACATGAATACAATACCTTACTTCCACGAGGCACAACAGTACTGGTTCTATTTGTATACCAAAGATTATATGGATAAAAGCACCGAATCTCACCTCATCCCCATCATCCCCAATCACTCAACCATCTTCGACGCATTTCCCCCTTCCATCCCAAATAACTCCGCTAAGCGAGCCAAGGCTGACATAATAATCACGTACAACCAAACCGGAAAGTCCTGGGGGCGCACACCATGGGGGCGCACAGCACAGTTCGGATTCAGCCGTAGATGCCGAGGTCTTGCCTCAGTCCCTCAGACCTGCCGAGCCACCGCTAAGCCCCTTCGGGTTAGCTCCCGTTCACTAAGCCCCTTCGGGTTAGAAATACTAACTTCGCAGCTAAACGGCGGCAGGTCTAAGCGTAAAACCCTATATTTTTATTAAATTCGTATTATTTTCGCAGGCCGCTTATATAAATTTTTCCGTTAACTTTTTTCTTTATTAATAATTAACTTTACGACGCGATCGTTATCTAATTATTTTAGAATAAGATTTAAATTAATCGCGCGCTAATACTTTTATATATACTCTTTCGAATATAGTTATTTATAATACCATCTATCGTATATATAGCGAAATAAATATAGGTTATCTAAAAATCCTTAATTATAACTCGAGTTTCGATTATTATCATAATAATAATTATTTATTATTAGTTTTTATTCTTTATTATCGGTAGGTCCCCTTCGTTATAGAACCCTCTACGAAATATATTTAAGGTTAAAACTAATATTTATTATAATAGTATTATATATAGTAGGCGATTTCGCGTTTATATCTATTATAATAAAAATAAATAATTTATATAAGACTCTAGATCGAGAGTATATAGAAGGCGCCGCGATATATTATTTCGGGGTCGAGCTTAAGGAGAAGTAATATAATATTTTAAATATATTATTAAACTAGAGAACGGATTTAATCTTAATTACGAAAACTAGATTTAATAAAAATATCGTTTTTTAAACTTTATTATTAATATTTTTACCTATTAAAGCGATATTAATTATTATATTTTTAAATACTTTATTAGAAGAGTAATACGAGAAATTAAATCGTATATTTAATTACCGACCCTTCGTTCTAAACGGCGATAGTAATAACCTTATTAATATTATAACGATACGCTCCGGCTAGTTCACTTACGGTATAATAATTAAACGCGACTTATAGATAAATAATTAATAATAATAATCTTTACGAATCCTAAAATTACTAGTTCGAGTAATTTTAATACCGACGTACTACGGTATATTAACTTTACGTTACGGTTATATTTATTAATAATCGACGAGCTTTATTTAATAACTAAATAAAAGAAGTTTCGATTAATATATTTTAATCTAGGTATCCTTTAAAAGTAATTACTACCTAATATCCCTCTTTTAGGGGTCTTTATAACGCTCGATATCGAAATACTTAAGATTATACGAGAGCGATATACTTTTACGGAAGATATTATTATTATAAAGACTCCGTTTAATTAATTAGAGATATATATTTAAACTAACGTTACTTATAATCCTATTAACGGTATATTTAATTTATAGTATATTTTACCGTCGTAGATTACTACCGCCTAGGATATTCCGAAGACGATTATTTTTATAGATTCCGTAACCTAGGTTAAGGATATATATTAATTAATATATATATAAATAAGATGATTATCGTATCCGATCGAGGGTACGAAATTAGTTATATCTTTTTTCGCGGCGATAGCTACTCGAGATAAATAAGATATCGTAATATATTTCGGTCTATTATCCGCTTAAGGTTTATCTTTATATATTATTATTATAACGGATATTTATAGGCTAGGGGTTAATAATCTAGATATAAAGAGGGTTATTTAATAATTACTCCCTTCGTTTATTTAGAAGGTATACTAACGTATAAATCGCGCGATACGTTATAATTAAGAGTAGGTATATTTTATCTTATTATATCCACCCTAGTATATAGGCCTTAAAAGCGGTATATCTTTAACGGAGCCGGTTTCGCTCGATAATATAATAATAAAATCTTTATCGGGGTCTAGAAGAGCTTATATAAATTATATAAATATTAACCGACGAGCTCGAATAGTATTTAATTTATATGATCTCTTTAATATACCCGGGAGCGGCTATATTCGCGATATCGGCCTCGTCTTTTTTAATAATACGGAATATAAAATATTAAATTATACGAAGTTATTCCTTTATTACTCGGTTTATAATCTAAAGTTATAAGCGCTTATTATTATTTACGCGGGGTTAAATAAATCGGTAGACGAGAATTTATTTAAATATCCGTAATATATATCTAAGCTTCGAGCTTGGCGATATTAAAAATTAAATAAGAAATTCGTCGACTCGTCTTAGTATTTCCTTATATCTTTAATAATACCGGATAAAATCTTAAAAGATTTAGCGACGTAGGTAGAGAGTATTCGCGATAAACGAACTATATATTAATAAATTAATAACGCGTAGTCTAGCCTCTATTTATATTATATTAAAATATTAAATATCTTAGAGTAGAGACGATAAAAAGAGTTAAATTAAAATAAAATATTCGACGCGTAGGTAATATATAATGATATTAAAAAAAAACGGCGGCTAGATCCGCTATTTAATAAAGAATAAACTAAATTTAAAGAGCGGAGGGATAATTAATTAATTAAAGTAAAATATAAACTAGTAGTTAAGAAAATACGTATTAAGGGTAGAATTATAATTAATAGGGTAAGAGCTAAATAATTAAATATACCCGTTATAAAGAGTAAATCTCGTATTAAAATTAACGCGGCGGAGAGTTAATTTAATAAGCCTTAGAATACGGAGCCGAAGAAGACCTAATATAAAGATAATAAATATTATATTATTAAAGAGTAGTATAATAATAAAAATTATACCTCGTAGCCTAGCCCTCGTAGTAAGGCGGGTAAATTAAGGGGGGAATTAATAATATTATAATAATTATACTAACTATTATAGGAGGTATCGGCGAATTAATTAATAAAACTAACCCCCTTTTAATCCCGTTAATATAGATAACGCTCTACGCGATTTTAAAACTAGTTAATAAACCCGCGCCGCGCGGATTTATTATTAGATTAATTAATAAATATCGTACTCGAAGGCTTTAAGGTAGAAGTTAGGATTATAGGACTCTTTAGTACAGAATTATATTTAACCTCTAGCCTAACTATTAAAATATCTTTATACTCGTCGTCCGTTAATAATATATATTTTTAGGTATACCGTTTATTATATTTTAATACGTTCCTACCTAATCGCTTAAATCCGGTATCGAAAAGGTTAATAATTAGGTTTAGAAAGAATTTATCCTACTCGGTATTATAAATAAACGACTTATAGGCGAGGTTAAGGGCTATATTTTAAATATCCTCGGCCACGCTTTTAACCGGATATATAACCGAGGAGGGTTTTTTAAATATAAATTCTACTATCCTCTTTAGCTTTAGAAAATATAGGTTATTAAAAACTTAATTCTTAAATAATACGTTACTATACTTGGAATAGTAGGACCGGTCGTATTAAAATATTTTAAGATTATTATTAAATAGCTTAAAAAGGTAGTCGAGCTCGAAATTTATATCCGTTATTCCCCGTAGGTTCATAAGATTATTCGTTAATATATATTCTTATAACCTTATTATTACTACCGGTGAATCTACTATATAAAGTATATAAAGTAGGGCCTATATATATTTTAAAATACCGGTAGCGTCGGCCTAGAAGAGAATTATAATATAATATAAAACGTAGCGGAGTAGGCTAATATTAATATATTTAATAATATATCGTAGGGTTAAATAGATTTCGATATATATATAAAAATATTAATAATTTTAGAACTATTAATTACGAGTGGATAGAGGTTAGGTATATATAACTTTAGAAATCTTTCTTAATATATAAGGTTAGGTATTAAAAATACTTTATACCGCGAGTTAAAATACGATATTTTTTATATATTAAGGGTCTATAGATTACTATCTTAAGATTTTAACTTAGGTTCCTATTATACGTATTTAATAATTATAGATAATTAGGTTCTTTAACACCTAAAAGTCCATTAAGTAAATAACCTTAGAGCGATCCTAACGATCGGTCGTATATTATAAAGTAAATAAATTCATAGAGTTATTAGGGCCTTAATGAATCTTATAGAGTAATTATAATATATTAAAGCGAAGGTATTAAAGACCTAAGCCCGGTAATAATTAATTAAAAGTATTAAATAAAAGCTCGGAAATATCGCTACGTAAAGCCTTAATAAATTATATATATAACTATATCTTAAGGTTACCGTATATTAATCGAATATTAATATTAAAAATAGGACTTTTATCGTTTAATTTAAGTTAATATTTGAATATATCCTTTAATATATAGATATTATTAGCCGTTATACTCTTATCTTTGAATATTAGTATTATCGGGAAGTATCTCGTTATTACCGGGTCTAATTTCTTTAGGACCGGTATCGTTTTTATTTATAAAGGCTTTATATCACCTAAATAAAATATATATACCGCCGAGATTATTAATTTAATATAATATAATCGAATCTAGAACTCGGGTTCGTTAGTGTATATTAATTAATACTAAAGTATAAGAGGAAGAGTAATAAAATTAAAAATAAAAGACGTACCTTTATATCTATATTAATAGGTATTAACTAGCGAGCGATTATCTCGGTTAATAATAATATAATTATCGGGTATTATATATTTTACCGAAGGGCCTCTTTATCGAAGAGACGCCCTTCTAAAATTAATATAATAATAATTAATCGGAATTCTCGGTAGTTATTTATTCTTTCTTTACGCCTTCCTTTTATATATTTAAAATTATTATAGATTAAAATAATACTCGCGGCCTACCTTATTAATTAAACTCTTACTTCGGCGTTTTTTCTTAGGGTTATTATACGTCGCTGTAGTATTAAATATGAAATAATTAAATTAAATTAGTATAAAGTATCGAGAACTCGTCGCCGTACCCCCCCTTAATATAAATAAAGCCCTAAAATCGTCTAAAAGTTAGTCGACCTATAAGGCCGTATTAAATAATAGAGTATTAATAATATAAGAACGGCGGGCTATTAAGTAGTAGGATTTATTAATAATAATAATAAATTATTTAATTTATTTTCGTAGTAAACTCGGTAGAAGATATTAAGCTACTATAAGATTAATCGTAATATAACCGGAATAATATTTTTAAATAGTTATAAGGTACCGCCCTTAAGCCCTTCTATAAGTAAATAAAAAGTATTAAATACTTCGTACTCCTTTAGGACCTTAATTTCTTATTAAAATATATTAGCGACTAACTAGTTTTATCTCTTAATTAACGAATCGCGCCGTTTAGATATTAATTACTTTTCGAATCGGGAATCGCTAGGTAGCTCGTTATAAGCGAAATCAAAAAATTACTTTTATACTAAATAAAAAGTATAAATTTTATATAGTTTATAAAGCGCTCTTAAAAATCTCTTTATATCCTATTATATATCGGTTATTACTATTAATATACTAGTAATTTTTTCGCCCTCCGTTTATTATCGACGACGTTTTTTATTACCTATTTCCGTCTCTTCGGATAAATCATTACTACCGGTAGAGGTAGGGGTAGGGGCGGAGGAAAAACTTAAAGAAGAAAAAATAAAGACTAACCTATTTAAGATTATACGAGAGCGGAGGTTTAGGGTAGGGGTATAGCGCGCTCGTTTAAATAAACGGCTTACGGTCTTTATATATAACGGAGATAAACGGGGAGGCGATATTAAGAGGCTAAATAATAAATTAATAAATAATAATATAATTTCTATTTTAATATAATTTATAACGCGGATTATTAATATTAAGGATTAATATTAATAATTAGTATAGGATTATTATAATTAAGATTAAAATAATAGAGTTAGGCGAAACCGCGCCGCGCGGTTTTACCCTATAACTAATAATATCCTACGCTATTTATATAGCTTAATACTAGCGCCCTTTAATCTTATTATTCGTTTACCGAAAAAAACTATTTTTATTATAAAATCTTTTCTCCGTTTATTTTACCTTACTTTAGGTTATTTTAAATAACCTTAATATCTTTAAATAATATCTTTAAATAATTTTCTATACGCGCCCTCGGTTAACCTTTAATAATAAATTAATATAATTTTAAATAACTAGGTCCTCCTAAATTACTTTATATATTAATATTTAATTAACGGGTAATATTAAAATAAGTTAGGTACCGGCCGGAAATCGATAAAAGATTAAATTAAATTTATTTAGTAACCCCGATAATATAAGATTTACCGCCGTTTATTTTAAATAAATAAAGGCGAGGTTTAATTATTTATCGGACTCTTTATTATTTAGGGTCTCGTTATCTTCCCTTACCTCTATAAATTATAAAAGGATAATTCTTCGGGGGGTAGTATCTAGGCGGCCTAATATTAAATTATATAATATTTTAGGCCGAGTAATTCTTACGTCTCTATATATATACGATACTAAAACGAATTAATTATAATTAGTTATATTTACTACCTCCTAGATCTTATTTATCTTATATATATAACCGTTTATTACTTTTCCCCGCCCCTTTACCCTCTCTTATTATTCGGTTATATTCTTATAAAAACCTAGAATAATCTCCGTATAATTATTAATAGTCTTGTCGTTAAGAGATATTAATTCTTATATAATATTAGTTTTATACCTATAGGCGAGATATTTAGGTACGTTTATATCGATATATTAAAAAAAAGTCGAGTCTTTAGGCCGAGTATATTTAATATAATAAGAATATAAAACTAGTCGGTGATTATAATTAGGTTATAGGTATATATATAAAGCCTAGTATATCGGATTTTACTAGATAATTTATTATATTAATAAATAAAATATTATCCGTAACTACTTTTTATTAAGTTATCCGTTCCGCTTTATTTAATAATAAAGATATATATCGAATTCCTCCGTTATAATATTTTTAATTTTAACCTCGGAGTTACTCTTTAAGCTCACCCCCGTTTATAATTAATTAAATATACCTTTAATAATAATATTACCCGTCTTTTTCTAAGTATCCTATACTTCTAGCCCTCCTATTTTACGAACGATAGACCGCGATATTTAATCGGTTAAAAATACTTTAATACTCGTTTTAATCGTTCGGTATTTATAGACCCTATATTTATTATTATTTATTTATAATCGAGCTATTATCCGTTATTAATTTTTAATAACTACGTTAATCTTAAAAGTATCTATATTATTTCGATAACGCTAGTATTTAATTAATCGTAAGCGGATACTTTCTTTATTTAATAATTTAGTTTATAGGCCGAAATATCTAGCTATAACGTATAAGTATATATAATAAATATATCGTAAATCGGACCTAGTTTTTATAAATACCTAGAGGGTACCGATTTAACTAGCCTCGTTATTTATATTAATAATCTTTAGATTTTTTTTTACTACCCGTTTAAGAGAATTAACCGATAGGCCCGTATAATTATAACCGAAATATTTAACCCGATTATTTATTCCTTGATCTTTATCGCCGCTATCGTCGTTACTATTATTATCGTCGCCATTATCGTCGTCGCTATTATTATCGTCGTTATTATCGTCGTCGCTATTATCGTCCTTATTAAAGTTACCGCTCGAAGGTACTATATCTTTATTCTCTAAAGTACCGTTTAAATCGTTATTATTAATTTTATAATCTACCGATTTAGGCTTAATCTCTTTATTATTAACGATTCGATAATTATATCTCTTATATTTTCCTTATAATAAAGGTCCCTCGTTATTATCTATCCTTAACTTTACTAGATATTTTCGATTAATCTTTAGTTTTATTAATTATTTATCCGTTAAGCCCGATTTAATTAAAAGAGTACGAGTATTAATTTTACTTAAATTATTTAATATCTACTAGTTTTTCGGGATACTTTTACGCGTAGATCCTCGTTTATAATTATTTCGTTTTAAGTAGTTAATCGTTAACTAAGTAATTATAGAATAAGTATCGTTATAAATAAATTTCTTAGCGATTTAATTTACGTGGCCGAGGTGATTTTCCTCTATAGTATCGAATTATTAATTTTATACTACGGTCCCCTATATATTTCGTATACCTTTAGCGTATTTCTTTTTTCGTCTATAATTAACTATCGCCCGTTTTTAAATATCTTATAGAATCGTCGAGTCTAGCGCTTTATATACCTTTTATTTATTCCCGAATTTTACCGTTTAAAGTCTATCGTTTATTAATATACCCTATACCTCCGTAATAATCTCGTTAACGATCTCTATATTATTAACGAACTTTTCTAGTATATCCTAGATTAGATTAATTTATACCTTTAGTTCTCCGGCCTAATATATTATTTCGTTAATTTTCTAGCGTATATCTACTAGTGATCTATTAGAGGCTCTAAATATAAATATAAAGATCGAGGCTTTAGCGACCGCTAAAAAAGGAGAATCTTTATAAAATACTAACGAGGATAATATTATAAATAGTTAAATAATAAATCGATAAAAAGTAAAGAGAGGTAAAGAGCTTTAACGAATAAAAATAATAAAGATTTAAATGAAATTAATAAGTAAAGTGAATTATTATACTACCGACGATAATAATAATAGGGTTAGTACGGTAAATACTAATAATAATATTAGTAATAATAATCGTTAATAAGTCTTATATATTAAATCTTAATATACGAAGTCATTACTTTAGAAGATTATTTTGAAATTTAAATATTTTTGGCTAGGAGGTAAAGTTTAAATAAATATTTAATACTAGTTAATATACGAAGTTAATACTCTAGAAGATTATTTTAAAATTTGAATAATTTTAGCTAGGAGGTAAAGTTTAAATAAGTATTTAATACTAGTTAATATACGAAGTTATTAGTCTAGAAGATTATTTTAAAATTTGAATATTTTTGGCTAGGAGGTGAAGCTCAAATAAATATTTAATATTAAATAATAACGTTCTAATTTAATCTCTTTATTTAATACTAGTAACGGCTGAATCTTAGACGTCCTTAAACTGAATAAGAATTTAAAATTCACTTTCGAATAATAAAAATTTATTTTTAAATAATATAATTATTAATAATAATATTTAGGCGCCTTTAGCCCCGCCTAAAAATCTTTAAACTTTAAAATTATTTCTTAAACTAGCTCTTATTTTAATTTTTATTTCTTCTTTCTCCTTTTTAAATTAACTTTCTTAATCTCTTTATTTAATCTTTATACTTTAATACTAATTATAATAAGAGATAATAGTATTTATAATTTAATATTAATTACGGAGACTAACGATCTTTTAAATAATATAACTTACTTTAATAATAATAATAACGAAGGGGATCTATTAAGTAAACCGTCCTCCGATAATATAAATATAAGAATAATCTTAGGCGAGATATTCGAGGACGGAATCTTAATAAGTCCTATTTATTAACCTCTACCGTTTATTATATTAATATTATAACTAGAATTATTTTACGGAGGACTATAGACTAGTCTTCGAAGATAATAATATTAAACCGAAGTATAAAGGGCCTGCCCCGAAGCTAGGTATAAAACGTAAATTAAATAAGAGTAACACGTTAGTCCCGAAAGCTAAACCGGCGGTATCTAAGATTTAAATAACTAAGAAGGAATAATCGATTTATAATAAAAAGAAGAAGGAGAAAGTGGATAAAAGCGACGATAACGGTATATTAATCGATAACGACGCTATATTAATCGATAACGACGTTAATTATAATTATAAGAATATAAAGAATTAACCTAATAACAAGGAGACGTTTATTAAATATAAATAAAAAATACCTATTAAATTTAGAAAGGATAAGATTATAAAGTTTATTAAAGAAATACTTATAAAATAAGAGAAGAAGAGAATAAATCTTAGGATTAAGAGAGACGAGGACTCTAATAAATTTATAAAGAAGAAGCGCGATATTAAAACCGTTAAGCCTCTAACCTAAAGAATAACGATATATAATATTATTTATTACGACCTTTATAACCTAGTTAAAAAGAATATTAATAGACCCGTTAAATACCGATATATAACCTTCGTAGCCTATAACTACTTTACTTTATTTATGAATCTAGGAATTTTAAGAGTCGACTAAATCCCTAAATCTAGTATCCGTTTAAATAATTAAATTATTTTATTTATAATTAACTAGTACCCGGCTAGAATCCTTATAAATTAATTAAACGAATTCGATCTAGCCGGAATAATACGTGGCCTAAAATACTCTCTCGGTTATACCGCCAAATAATAGAAAGCGGTAGGGGATATAAATATCGACGGGAATATATTAATAGCGGGGGAGAAAGGATAATACTATATATAAATAAAGAGCCTATATATATTAAATAGATAAAAGGCGTTTAATATTAATCTATATTTTAAATATCTAGCTAGGGAGAAGATCCGCTATTAAAAACTAGTATAAAAATAATTTTATAAAGTAATCGTTTAGTTCGTACCCGGATACCCTAATAACTCGATCTTCTTAACTTTATTATTATACGCTAAGTTATTACTATTTATAAAGGGGGCCGCCTAGGAACCCTCTTCCTTAATCGCGAATAATATTATATAAACCGAGATTAATAAAGTAATAATAATAATTTAGTAGAGTATTTTTAAATATAATTATAATAATCCTTAATAACGGTTAGAAAGCTAGTAAATCCGCGCGGCGTAATTTTACCGCGTCGCTTATAATAGTCCTTTAGATAGTGATACTAAGCCTACGAATAATTATAATAAAACTGAAATTTCGAATTTACTACTAAAGTTTAAGACCGTAAATATATTAGTTTTATTTTTTATAACTACGAGTATATTAGTACTAACGTCCTAGACTTCTAGATAATAATAATAATTAAAGTTTACGTATAATAACGATAAGACCACGATTATAATAATAATAAATCTAAAATCTTAATACTAAATAATTAAAGCTTTAATTTTAAATAATTAAACCCTTAAATTTAAATAACCTTAGACTCGACCCTAGGGTATATTTACTACTAATTATTCTTAAGGGCTTAATATTAGAAGGCTAGCCCCCCGCCTAAAACTTTTAAACTTTTAAAATTATTTCCTAGACTAAAGTTTAGTTCTAATAAAATTTTAGATAATCCCTTTCGATTATTAATCTATAATATCGGAATTATTATTTAAATCGTTAATACCCTCTCTTCCTAATACCTACTATAATATAATATATATATTAATTAATTCACCTTATAGTTAAAACCTATCGGACTACTATTATATTATAGTAATATTCGAAATACTTCTAAAAAAGACCCGTAATTAGATTTATAAGTATTACTTTATTTACGCCGAAGAAATTATCTTTTATTTAATAAAAGACGAGAGGTTAGTATTTAGAGGAGGCTTTCGTAAACTAGTAAAGTATAATATAAATAAAAATTACGATATCTCGATCGGAGACCCCGAAACATTTAAGGGGGTTATTTATATAGCGGATTAACTTTATATTACCCTACTCGGCGTTAATAAAGCTATTCGTAAAGATATAGCGAGTATTCTTTTTAGGTATAACGTTTAGCGCTTAGGTTATCCTAATTACTCGATTAATAATAAATATAATAAAGATCCCGGATTTATAGATATATAGTTCTATTTTAGTTATTATTTCCGTTATATTAAAGTTTATTTAACGATAAATAATAATCCTAATCGTTTTCTTATTATAATAGATACTCGAGCGGAGTAGCGAAATATAGGATTCGATATAGGAGATAAAGTTTACAGAGCCCTAATAACGAATTTAATAAACTCTTTTAAATAAAAGAACAAGCGTCTAGTATAAATAATTTAACTACGATCTCTAATTTTTAATATAGAGAATTTATTCTATCTAAATAATTACTATCGTAGGGAGGCTTTATATAATTTATATTACTATATAACTTAAAAGGGCCTTTAATATAGAAAGAAATTTAAACCGGCGAAACTTTATAACTATATTAAAATTAATAATATAATCTTTAATAGTAAAGATATATTAGATATTAAGATAAAATTTAAAATAGACGTAAAAATAATCGGCCTCGATATAAACTAGAATAAACCGACGGAAGGGGAAAAAGAAGAAGATAGGGTAACGGATAATAACGGGGATAATAAGAATACGATCTTTATAAAATTCTGGGGTTTAGACGCGTCGTACTTTATCGGGGGGGTTAAATAAAGAATAGTTTTTAATCTCTAGCGATAAATATATACTCTTTAATATTTAATAAATAGCGATAATTAATTAGTTAATAAATACTTTTAATAGGATTTTTATTACGTCGGTATTATAATTTTATAGATAATAATAAGAAAGTTTATAAATAATCGTTTATAACTTAAATTCTATTAATATTAAAATAATTATTAACTATAATATTTCTATACGCGGCTATATTAATATATAATGAATTTAGATTTTATCGTTAAGATTACGGTATTAATCTAAAAGTAGAATAATACGGGTATTTTAATAATCGATAGTTAAAATAAGGCGAACTAGACGTAATATTCGGATTTTATACTTAAACGTACTACCTGAAGGTTCCGTAGTAAGTAGAAAGCGCTAACCCGAAGGGGCTTAGCGAGCGGAAGCTAACCCGAAGGGGCTTGGCGGAGCTTGGCACATCTGAGGGACTGAGGCAACCGAGGTCCTTAGATTTGTATGGGGATTACATAAAAATCTAAGTACTACCACATCAGTCATATTGCCGTCACCGCTTTGAATGCCAGCGCAGTATATCGTTATTACATATGTAGCTGTCGCTAATCCACCCCATTTATGCCTCCCACACGTCGCTGTCACTCTTCCACGCCAGTATTCCGCCACATGCTATTGACTGAATTGACTTAAGCACGCCGCGTTAATAATCCGCTACTCCTGCAACTCCCGCTCGTCTATATCTATGGCGGCGATGAGGCTATTATAGGGGCAAAAGGCTTAGCCTTACCCTCCGCCACTAGTATAGGAACCCTTGCTCTTACCCGGCGAGGCTGCGACTCGCCCTGAGCTTGCTCCCACGCCTTAGTAGGCTTAGGCTGTCGCCGCCCGAGTACTAGCGGAGCGGATGAGGCAGGAAGGAGGGTTTTCTTGGCTGTTAAGGACGGGTTCATATGACTATGTTGGGGCCTTCCTGCTGCGGGGGCGGCGTGGTTTTACCTGAGGGGGCGGAGGTTACTGTTGAGTAGGAGTATGTGGGAAGGACAGAGGTGAAAGTCAAAAAACTTGTAAATACCGTTTAAAAGGCGGTTAGTAACATAGCTAATACGGGGTTACTTAGATTTGTACGAGCATCACATAGAAATCCAAGTACCTCGGTATTTAACGGCTATATCCGAACTGTGCTGTGCGCCCCCATGGTGTGCGCCCCCAGGACTTTCCGCAACCCAACAGGCCCTATTCATCGCCTTCTAATACCCGACAGCCCGAATCCATGCTTCTTCTCTGGACCCCTGCCTGCCCTGCTTGTCAGCATCGATCCGCCACCGTCACACGCACATAAAGCTCCTCACTGATCAATCAGCAACGGTTAAGCGGCGGCATTCCGCCTTAAGCTCCGATTCTCGGCGTCGGCTTCGGTGATGGATTTGTGCATATGCTATGCGAGTGAGAAGGCGCATTGGGGGTATTGAGTGCGATCTTACTGCGATAATCAGTCAGCTCAGCGCTATATCTTGGCGTCTGAAGAAACCCTCTCGTGGTTGTACGTAAATGCCTCATACTCGGAACGGGGGCATTTTCGGAAACGGAAACTCGGAAAGGCTGTGCCAAGATTCCTTGTTTTTTGGTCAGTGGTTGGTAGTCCCTCAGGTATTTCTCTACGGTTTATATAATTCTGCATTGCCCAGCTCTCAAACTCGGTGTAGGAGATTGGCGGATACCTGAGCTTTGCTCAGACATCTCCTGTCGATATTTTGTTCAATATCATTGACCCCTTTTCTCAAGCCTGGCCTCGTCCTTCCTGTATGTAGGTAGCCTCGTCCATCCATCGAATTTTGGGCGATCGACTTCGACGCCGGTCATTGCTTTCTGCGTAACTCTATCGGAAATCAATGTCTGAATAGTTTGTTTTTCTCCAAATGTAGAAGAGCTAGCGCCTAGGTATGACGCTCCTGGGCGATATTCTGTATGTTGAGAAAACAAGGTGAGCACCCGGTGGTACAAGGGATTGCGACGTCGTTGGACGGTGAAGAGCGGACCGGAAGGGAGGTCTAGATACTGTGGCGATTGGGAAATCAATTGGCCACGACTGGAGTGGGCGCTGCGCGCGAATTGTGATGCAGGTAGGTTACGTATACTCGGAACGGTGCTTAATTTCTGTAGATGTTTGAGAGCCTGCGAGGCCACAACTCGATAATAAACGTAGAATACCCGGATCTATCATCTTTATTATCCTTGGGTCTTGGGAAACTGATTGCGATGACCTGAAGTCACCGTTGCTTATTATGAACAGGGATCTGGGTTCGAAAGTGGTAGGCGCAGGAATCTCCCGCAGCAGAAGAGCGCAAGCCTGTGAATGTAGTCCAAAGAAACGGGGAGAGAACCTGTAGAGCTCCGAGAACAACCTGCTGCAAGAAAAATGCCGCAAAATTCATGAGAATGCGGTCCAGATTTGCCTTCATTTGGCAACGATCCTCAAGCTGAAAAATCAAAGAGTCTGTAAAGGACGCAAAATACGTACCGGCTTTACATCAACGCACAGCCCAGATAGCTCTAGGATGGTAGCCAGGACTGCATCTGCTCTACATCTTCCTCAGGGTCCACATCGGTTGGAACGGTTGAACGGCTTGGTCCGCTCGACCCTGTCACAGTCGAGGTAATATCCTGCAGGCTAAGAGCTAGGTCGCCCGTGTCTTAGCATATCTTTGTCTTGCTCTATGGAGCTCGTTGACAGGCTCGCCATTGTGAAGAGTAATCATGGTTCTCGCGTGCCAGTCTCCCCTGAGTGGTCCACGTCGACTGCCCGGTCCATGACCCTTTGCTGAGAGGCATGCAATCATGCAGATGATGATCTGCTTTCCTCCGGTTCCGTCATCCCCGAGGAGAGGTCTGGGTTGATGAGGTTTGAGTAATTTCTTCGAAGTATTGCAGGATACGTGTAGTTACTAAGTGCATCAGAGTAAGCGATTCTGTCAGGGATGGGAATCCTAATTTCGATAACTTCCGCGGCAGTAGTGCATCCTCAGGATAGCATGACTCGCTCGAATAATACTGAGAGGTGACACGTGTGCAGGCCTGGAGGCCTTCGATGCGTAATTGCAAATGCATCTGGCGTGGACGGCAATTTTTGTTGATAACGACTTGGATAATCCCCGACTTTTGAGAGGATGGTACTGCCGCTCTTTCATGACTGATCATGCAATATGCATTGCCCGTCTATACATGATGCATATCCAGCAGCTGTGACATGTTGGCATGTTGCATTTTCTTATGATACCATTTCTGAAAAGGGATGATCAGAATGCCCTGGGACGTGGGACAGCCTTTGCTCACCTTCCATATGCCCCTATATCTGAAAAGGCTTGTGGAATACTTGCCCTTACAACGCTGGGCCAGATAATCAGCCGGTCGATGTGGTATCTTCTGCCTTCTATCAGATCTAGCTATTATGCAACTGGGTGTACACTTTTGATATCTGTCGGACAAAGATGGTCTGTAAAGCTTGAGAGATGGGGGAGGAGAAGAACAGCAATGTGGAAAGTCCGTACTGCCTCTACGCGGAGCCCGACGAGCCACGGTAGATGAACCCTATATCACGAACAGGAAAGCTAAAGCAGTATACGAGACTCAATCAAACCTTCCGAAAATCTTATGGATGGATATAAGATTACTATCAATATTCAGAGATAAGTGTCAAAGACTCACCTGTCTCGTCGCCTGCTCATCCAACTATCTTCAAAGAGAAGTCCACATGAGGCACGCCTTGATGTATAGAGCTCGTACTGATAATGTCGACATCATTACAGACGAACCCTTCGACATTAGTCTCCGTCAAGCCCCCACTAACTTCGACTAGAAACTCCCTCCTGCCCTTCCATCTCTGCTTGAGGCTTGCCGCAGCAGTTTTCACTCCTTTGCCGGTGAAATTGTCGAGCATCACCACGTCTGCACCAGCTTTTATGGCCTCGTTCGCTTCGTCTTCGCTTTGGCATTCGACTTCCACTTTAATAGCGAAGCCACCAGCCGCCCGCGCCGCCTTCACCGCCCTCGTAATACTCCCAGCAGATTTAACATGGTTGTCCTTCAACATCGTCATGGCGCTCAAATCTACTCTATGCATATCACACCCTCCAACCGCCATACCATATTTTTCCACTAATCTAAATCCAGGGGTGGTTTTTCGTGTGCCGGCTAGTATATTGGGATAACCCGCGTTGCGAACGAGGGTGAGAAGGCGGGAGCACTTTGTGGCAATGCCGGAGCAGCGCGCAAGGGTATTGAGGGCGACGCGCTCGCCAAGGAGGATTTTGCGGACGGGCCCTCGGACAGTGGCAATGTGGGTGGGACCTTGAGAGGGGGAGAAGGAGCAGCCTTCGGGGAGATGCCATTCTACTCTAGAAAATTGGTCAGCTTTGGGATTTAGATGAAGTTCTGTAGGAGCCAGAAAGAATTGGTAGGAAAAGAAGGTCATACGTGCAGTCTAACTGTCTGAATACCTCATCGAAGAACGGGGCACCTGCTACCATTCCTGGGCTCTTTCCGAGTAACTTTGCTTCAGACTTTGTTTCTCCAACCACGAAGCCGCCGTAGTCGAAGCTGGGACAGTCTTCTTCTAACCATGCTGAGACCATGCTTTTGTAAGTTTGAGGGAGGAGGTGAGCGACAGTTCCATGGCTGGAGGCCATGACCATTCCAGCTTCCCGAGGAGCTCTAGGTCAGATGGTGTCAATAATGATGCTTCCCTGGGCCAAAAACTAGGTTTATAAAGATCGATGTATATTGTTATAAGCGAGTTTCGGAGAAAGAGTGTATATATAATTAAAAGAAGAGAAAGAAAAAAGGAGTGATGAGCAACAAAAGGTTCGAGAGGTAGATTAAGTCAGAAGCCCTAATCCGAAAGCCCTAATCTAAATCACTGAGTCAAACCTGGTCTAGTGCGTGCCGCTTCTCACAGCACATATCCTTCGAGAGACTCTGAATGAGGAGGAGAATGCGCGGAAGAAAGTATTTGTATGCTTAATATAACTATTCATCATGTCAATGAGGCATGATGGCTACCAAAGTCCTTCACTAGACCTCTGACGCCCAAGACCAAAAGCGGTTCATGCATGACTCTCTACGATCCAATGGGGTATAGCATATCCAAGCGAGCAAGTGCTAGCATCCAGGCTAAGGTCCAAAGAACGCCTTTCGCCATCCCGAGCCTATAACTCCAAGAACCTGACCTTCCTTCCCTCAGCAGCTCTCGTCCCACTGTCACCGCTCTCAACCCCACTGCTCATTGGCCCAGCTTCTGCGTCTCGCCTTCTACGCCGATCGCTTCGTTTCTGTCTTGCATCCCTGGCTTCTCTATTCTTCCATTCCGCAACTTGCTTTTTCCTCCGCTCTACCCTCGCATTTGCAATTGCAGGCGTAGGCAGGAAGCCAACACCATTGATACCGTAGCCATCATCCGTAGGATCGCTAGGATTGTGACCTGTAATCTCCGTATCATTCCACCACAGAGTAGGTGACATCGAAGTATTCGGAGGTGGGGACTTGGATGTCGTAGCCGATGGAGGCGGGGTGGGAGTTGAGACGGGACGAAGTCGTGGTGTCTCGGGTATCTCGAGAGGCAGACTCGTTGGCTTTCGTGGCAGATCAGTGTGTATGATTGATACAGGTGGTCCACTGGAACTTGGCGGGGGAGTCATTGGACCGTTGAAAGAACGTGTTGGGAGGGAGATCTGAGGATGGAAACCACCAGATTCGAGGATCTCCTTTGAGATGCCCATCTGGGCTTCTGGACGTCGGCCAAAGTCCAATTGCGGGATATGGGGGTGTTCTTCTAAATCTAGATTCTGAAAACGCCCCGCAGCGACTGTTCGGGGGCTGTTCGTAAGCTCTTCCTCAATCGATCGACATGGTAAATTGGTAGTCCTTAGTCGTGAAGGTGACGGAGCGTCAGGTAGGACGGAGTCTTGGTTGTCTCTTTTGCGTTTTGGAGTCGTGTATAAGCTGCTCGGACTAGCCGGGGTTCCCATTTCTTTGTTGGACAATCGTGGTGGCTTGAATCGGTCTTAGGCTTGATAGTTTCATTCAAGATGATTGTCAAAACAAACGGACCCATCTTGATATCTTGCCATCCGATTGAGTCATATATGCCTCAATTTAGGCGGCGAAGTCATTATTTCGAAGCCTGTGGGACGTGAGGGAGTGAATCAGCTTCGAGGGTTCGGAGAGCAAGTGGGGAAGTTGCTCCCGAAGAGCCTTGACTTGGAAGCGGCTTCCCCTTAATAAATTTTTCTCTCTACCCCATATTGACATCTTTATTGCTTTAACGACAGCTTCCGTGCATAGAATGCATCGAACCCTACACTTTCATTCCTAGTCAAGGAAGGCATATGATAAATAGCAAAAGGCGACTGCGGATCACTAGATTCGTAGCCAAGCCGTTATGCCGAAGGCTGGAGCCGGCAATCAAGAAAGATTTCATTGCTATCCAGGATGACTCTATATCTCGTGTGACTATCGATCGATGCTGATTGGAGTTCAGTAATCGCAGGGTGCAAGTATTGGTAGCGTAACACGTCTTTCGCATCAGCGACACGTCTTTCACAAGAGTCATTTGATCTCTCTAAGTTTACTTCAATTCTCTTCACAGTCAGAGAATACGCTGAAACACATCTTTCAGCTACAAGAAAAGATAGATGCGTGCGAGTGTCTCCGAGCCAATTTTTCATTCAAACCGCTGCAACTTCGCTCATGGCCTCGACCTCAACCGAATACACACAGCCGAAGTCGGTATGAAACCACAGGTCCAGCTGCCATGACTTTTGCGCATCCGGCGGAGATACGCCTCCAGATATTCCCGCACCTCTTCGACCTTGACTTACGAATTTGTCCCCATCATCAACGACGATTGGTGGTTTTGACCCGCCAGATTGTGGAATCCAAGGAACATGTGAGCCTATACAACGTCATAGAGCATACAGTCAAATACCACAAAGCTTTTCCCAATCGCGTCCCAAATCTTGTCGACTCGTCGCTAGCCGCCCTGTCTATTAATCATCAGATCAGAATTGAGGTCAGCGATATCTGTGTGCTCTATCTTGAACATTGTTTCACCTACTTCCAAGTAAGGCAATTTTCAGATTCGTTCTTCCTGATCTGATACCATTTCTGGAGTCTCAAGACACGATCTCGAAGTGATATCGTCGGTCCTTGCCCAAATCCCAATTCAGAGCCGTGTTCAAATTCCCAACGCCCGTCTTGAAGAAGTAACGCTGACTCCAAATATGTCAGGACCACAAGGGCATACCATATGAAGACCCGCACAGTATACAAAGGATTCTGACCTCATTTGACCCTCAAATCTGGCAATTCCTGTCAAAAATAGCATTCTCCGTCAGCCAGGAGCCATTGCATATGCCGCGTCTCGAGAGCGCCGCAATTACACGTATCAAATACGGTTTCGAGTGGCTTGAATTACACAAGCCAAACATCTAGTCCACATCTGTAAACCTTTTCTGCGGTCACGGTGGTCGACCGACAGATCGCTTCCTAGCCCACTTGCCCACTGCCATGAAAAAGCTCCGTGGTGAGAAGATCATCACCGTCCATGGCACCAATAGAGCCAAGAGGATCATTGCACAACAGTGGAGGCATCGAGTCCGAGATAGCCATTACCCTCGTTGTAATAGGAGGCTACCACTGCCACACGGCCTGGTCCACAGATATGTACACAACTGGCAGCGTGGTAAACTAAGCCGAGCAGATACGCTAGCGAGCTGGTTCAACAATTGGACCGAAGGAAAGGCCGAGGTGGCAATCCAGGGAGCTCCCATAATCCAGGTCAACGAAGAATGCAAAGGACCTCTTATCGGGTGTCTGCTATGCCAAGTGGGCACTCATTGCAAGCATGATCGAAGATACCACCCCAGCAGGATTACGCCCACGCTCTTGCCGTCCGCGATGCCGCTTATCTACAATAATGGAGTTTCACCACCAATGCTGAGGAAGGCTCTGCCGGAACTTGCGCGTCTCTCTTTACTATCATAGGTTCGAAGAGACGAGGAATGGCATCATGCCGCGCTCACTGAGCGAGGGTTGGTGCGTCTTAAGAGGGAGGCCGACAAACAAGAGAAGCTACCAACACACATGAAACCGCGCTAGTACACAGAAAAGGAGGCGCAAAACATTATCGGAAATACTGTGAGCCAGAACCGCCGTACTGGCTCAAGCACAGATCAGAATAGTGGCGTTGGCGAGCTTGAGTTCCCGAATCCTCACTCATCATGAAGCTAGCTGCATGGGATGCTGAGCTTCTCTCAGCACGTTACGCCTACGACTCATGCAAACGGACCATCTGATGCGTTGTCGCTAATCAATCGTCCGTCTCAATGACTAGGACGATGATCTCTGTCTTATCTCGATGACTAGGACGATGGTCTTCTCGCGCTGGGCGCTCTAAGTGTTCATTTTACGCATGTGCATCTCCTTGGTCCATGCGATGCCTTTCATGATTGAATACCTGCATTCGTCGAATTTCCTCATGTTTAGCGGTCAGGAATGGTCTTGTTAGTTAGACGATCCAATTTCTACCAGACAATTTGACATCTTTTATATACCTGCATTGAATGCGCTGGAGACTAAGATGGGGTGTGTGTGTCGATACCACATAACTCAATACAATACCATCCTCTCCCACAAGTCCCTTGGCTCTGCATTTATCGGTTTCCTATCTAATGAGGATTAATACTGCCCCAATATACTCAATCTTCCAGTCAAAGTAAGCAGCGGCCAGAAGGAAACTCAGCTATAAGAACAACCATCCAATTCGAATTATGTATACTTATCCAGACTGACCTCATCTACCTATGCAAACCCTTCCTTGTTTGTGCCCGTCAGCCCCCACAACACGTACCAGCCAGTGCTACATGCACTCTCCTTTCCCTCACGCACTTTTCGTCTTCTATTCCCCCAAGCAGCCTTAGCGGTCCCTCTATCCCCTACCCTTCTTCAATCAAGCAAAGGACACGAGAACCAAAGAGTAGGAAAATATGACTGTAGATGTACAAAATAGCATACCTTACGAACATCAGGATCCCTATCTGTGCAATTCGACTTCGGATTCACAGCTTATTAAGTTTGGAGTGTTGGAGTGACCGGAGGCATGGTATGGTCTTCGAGAGCGCGTTGATTGAATAATGCTTCAGAGAATGGTGTCATGTGTTCTGGGCGTGGAAAGTCCGATCCGATGGGGTAGACAGAGAAGGAGAAAAAGAGATGGCAAGGACGAGTGGACAAGGATACATAGATTGCACATGCTAGAAGATCCAGGAAGTCGATAGGCCAGGTTAGATGGCATGGCGACATCTGGACTTTGGGTCATTCAAGTGCATGGCAGAATAGGCAAAGGTTTCAGAGTCTGGCTTGGGCACATCGAAAGACACCTCCTTATACGGCATTATCGATCTTTTCTGCGATAAGCGTCACTGCATGTTACACAAAGGTGATTGAAATGATTCTCTAGATACAAGTGCACGAGTAAAAGGAGAAATTCGCTCGGTCTGATCCAGTGTATGAGCCGCAAGCGGTCTTTCCTTTGCATGCAAACCCTCCAACTCATTGTTATCAAAAACAATCTTCTCTTTCCATTTCCCCCAACCTTGTATCTTAGAAATTTTTGTATTCGTACTGACTGTTATCGACAAGAATAGAACCCTAGGATGGACGAGTAGGAAAAAGAGCCACTCCGGAATCCCTTTCCCTCCTCAAACAATGGTGTTGTCAAGAAGACAGCTCGGTTTCTGAATGGAGAAGAGAATGAGCCACAATCAAGCTTCACCCCTCTCTCTTCCAGTTCAGAGCACGATTTCCGGCTTCGAACAAACCGATGTCCGAATTTCCATCAGGATGTTCTTACACCCCTCAGTCGTCTATCTCAGCCTCTGTGGCCCTCGTGCCCAAGTGCCAGCGGCTGCCGCCCTTGTCGTCGCGCTCGTGCTCGATGGCTACTTTGCTGAGATGGCCGAGGATGTTCTCCATCTGGGTATCGCTTCGGCTACGGCTCTTACGGCCGAGGTCATCCAGCCATGAAATCCTGTTCATGAGGTAGTAGACGATAGCAATGACGATCTAGAGACACTACATGTTAGTCGAATAATTTCCCTCGGGTCATGGGGCGAAGATCAAAAACTCACGGTAACAGCAATGGAGTAAATCCAGATGACGACAGCAGTGACAACACTCGTACGGCCGTTGGGGTTAAGATTTGCACGATCACGGGGGTCAGAGGCATAGCCAGGTCCAGAAAGCCATCCAAAAACACAGAAAAGGGTAGACAGGATATCGACACCGAAAATGGCGGCAACCAGTTGCCATGAGGGCCACGTCTGACCACCACGGGTGACGAAGATGAGCCAATTCTCAGTCAACGAAACTTCCAAGAATAGAATTTCCTGAACGTTGCCGAAGTTCTGAATGACACCACCGTTGGGGAGGAAAAGGGAACCACGGATGACCCAGGTTGCAATAGCCAGCAGAAATCCCAGGGTGACCGAGATAATCCAGATCTTGGGCAATTGCCATTCGACGGGACGAGCTTCGTAGTGGGCATTGTCGTAGGCAACGGCAATGGTTGCTAAATCAGCGAAAAGGGCGAGGAAGACAATGAGCGAAGCATCGATAGTCTCGTTGATTATGACCATAGAGGTGACCAAGTAAATTTCCAAGTGGAAGCAGAGGGCGATACGGTATTGAATATATGCCTTCATACGCTGGAAGATCTGTCGGGCAATCTTGATAGCGGAGACGATAGTGCTGAGACCGGGGGCGAGGAACACAATATCCGCAGCGGCTTGGGCAGCTTCGGAAGCTCCCTCGACGGCAATACCGCAGTCAGACTTCTTGAGAGAAGGTGCATCGTTGACACCGTCACCTGTCATAGCAGTAAGATGGCCACGCTGTTGGATCATTTCGACGACCTGGTACTTGTGCTCAGGGAAAACTTCGGCGAAACCGTCTGCACGCTCGACAAGATCGTGTTGAGTTGTGCCGCTTAGACCACCGTGGATAAGACGATCAGAGTTGTAGACCTTGGTGCCGAGAGCCAACATTTTGCAGGTCTCTTTGGCGATGGCAATGGCATCACCAGTCAACATCTTAACCTGGAGACCGAGAAATTGAGCTTCAGCAATGGTTTGGGCGGTATCTTCACGTGGAGGGTCGAACATAGACAACATTCCGAGGAGTTCCCAGTCCTCATTGTCCTTCTTGACAGCGACACCGAGGGAACGGAACCCTCGACGAGCAAATTCTGCAGCCTTCGCTTTGAACAGATCGGACGTCTCTTCACTGCAATTTGAGAGACTGAGAATAGCCTTTGGTGCACCCTTGGCCGCAATGTAATTGTGACCATCGCAAGAACACTCGCAAGTGATACGCTTGGAGACGGGGTCGAAAGGGGTGTACTTGTGTGTCTTCCAGCCTTGCTCTAAGATCTCTTTTGCTTTTGGGAAACGCTTGAGGGTGAGAATTGTGACCTTGTCGATGGGATCGAGCGACTTGATGTTGTGAGACGAAGCGAGGACGGCGACTGCCATCATCCAGTTGACATCAACATCCTCTGCAACGTAAGGCTCGCGGATAGAGAGCTGGTTAGCAGTGAGAGTACCGGTCTTGTCAGAGCAAAGCACATCGACACCCTAGTTTTCATTGTCAGAAATTTGCTAACAAGCCATCAGAAAAGTTGGGACTTACAGCCAATGATTCAATAGCGGTCAATTTCTGGACGATAGCCTTATCCTTTGCCAAGTATGCGGCTCCGACAGCCAACGTGGTAGTTGTAACAACGGGAAGACCGACGGGCACACCGACAACGAGCAAGATCAGGACGTAGTGGAGCAAATTCTGAGAGCTGAGCTCGGGAGTTGCGATCTTGAGATGATGGAAGAACCCGCCGATCCAAGAAATCAAAATCCAAGCCACAACCACCACGAGAAGCGCCGTACCAATTGAGTTCATAATAGCTTTGAAATGACCCTGGTCCTTGGCACCTTGAACGAGTGAAGCGGTACGGCCGACGAAAGATGTTTTAGCGGGTGCTGTGACCACGGCATAGGCCTTTCCACGTTTGCAACCAGTGGTGTAGTATGCAGTGTCACCCATGAACTTATCGACAGCCAGAGACTCTCCAGTGATGGCAGATTGATCGGCAGCAATGAGGGAAACACCATGGTGCTTCTCTTCATCATCGTCGTCCTCTTCACCTGCCTTCTTCTCAGAGGGCTCGTTCAACTCTTGACGCATCAGCTCCTTGTATTCCTCAAAGGCTTCGGGGTTTTCGTAGGCACAGATTAGACGAGCATCAGCTGGGACGACTGAGCCTTCTTCGATGATGACCTACAACTGGTAAGCTTCTGCTAAGTTCTGTGGATATGTCGAAGCATACAATGTCTCCAGGAACCAGTTCACGAGCTTTAATATCCTCTTCTTTGCCATCGCGGACTACAGCGGCCCTCATGGCAATATCACCTTTGAGCGAAGCAACGACATCTGCAGCCTGTTTTTCTTGGTACCAACCGACAGTAGCGTTGAGGAGAAGAATAGCGATGATGACACCGAAATCGATCCATTCCCGTAGACCAGCAGAGATGAGCACGGCGATTTCCATGACTAGGCAAGCTGTTAGCAAATGAAGCTCCAGACCCTGATAGGGATATATTTACCGTAAAGAATAGGACCGGTGAAGTAGGAGAGGAACTGTGGTTGTCAGTGCTGGAGCTCAAGTGATAAGGGTCCCGGGGTTGCGCGTAAGTCCTGGTGCATACCTTGAGGAACATGTTCTCTTTCTCTGTAGTCTTAGCACAGCCGGTCAGCTTGAACCAAATAGCGTCTTGGAGAGGTGGTATACTTACCAGCTCATTGAAACCAGTCTTCTTGCGACGGCTCTCAACCTCGTTACTTGAAATACCCTGCTTGATGTCCGCCTCGAGCCACTACCATAACTAGTCAGTAGCCGACAACACAATCATTTCTATCAACGATGGAGCATTTGATGGCTCACATCGTCAGGAATCTCCATGGAGCCATCGCCACTTTCCGCCTTGGGGCCACGCGACCAGAATTTCCACCAGGGCTTCTTGGGCTGGTCACCACCCTCCATCGACACGACGGACTTCCGACGCGGGCCTTCATAGTAGGAGTTGATGTAAGCGACTAGATTGGAGTACTCTTCGCCATTCTCGAGATCAGGCTTCGCATAGATGGATCCCTTTTGGTCGACACCGGATTGCTTGCGTTCTCCTTCGCCTTCGAATTTTGGCTCATCGAAGCGAAGGTGGTTTTCGCCCGAGTTCTCGTCTGGAGGAGCCATTGCAGTAGCTAACTATGATTGTAGTAGCAACTGCAATAACAAGATGTTGTTGTAGAGATGAGGACACCGCGGTGGTGTTGGTGGGAAAAAGAAAAACAAACCGGAGTGGAGAGGTGTAGTAAGAAGGTGAGGGGACGGAGCCGAGAGGGAAGAGCTTTTGAGGGAACGGAGTAGCTGTCTCAAAAATCCGCCTAGCCTTAGCCCCAAGCTTCCCTCACTGCGTTTTTACTCACACCCTACGAGGTTTTAAGTAATTGACTCCTGTTCTAACTTTTCAAAACCGTTTACTTGGCGCGATGTTATTATGGTGAGTCCGTCTGCTGGACCCAACCAAATAATGCCTCACTCTGCACAAGATAACTCGTCGGGATTGGGCGGGAAAGGAACGACATGGGGGGTATGAATACGCCTAGCTGGCTACTAAGTCGGAATTACGCCCAATCTTACAGCAATTAACCACCCACCCACCGGAAGAGCTTGCGACAAGCTCTCTGGCAGGGCTTTCTGTTGGTATTGCTCCACATTGAGATGACTAAAGCGCATGTTGTGCATGTTGTGCATGTGATACTTTAGAGCTTGAATCTTGCTTGTATCCTAACAGACCGAATCAATTGCGCCCTATCTCTGCGATTACGGTATTACGAGGTGCACTGCTGGTTTGATACAATATCGTCACCGTGAGCAGCAGCCGCGGGGTAAAATCCCGCTCATAGACCGTAGGGCCAGTCCAGGGAAGCCCACTTTCGAAGGACACCTGATCCTGATTATCCAATTAATCCAATCGGACGCCGTTACATACGGTGGAGTGCATAGAACCATGGGTAGCTTGAAGTGCCGCAATCAGAAGGAAGTGTATGTGATTGCGTAGCTCTTTTTTTGCCTTCCAGAAAGGTCCATGATTGCTTATCCCAATTATCTTGGCACCAACTTGCCGTAAGAAGCTGCCAGAAATTCCCTCAATGGCCTCAATTGGCCTTCTACCTGACCGCTGCCAGCTCATGACCTTCTCAAAACATTTCTCGAATGCCATTGGGAGTCACCAGCTGGGGTAGACTTGCTTCATTCTGTGCGAAACAAAGACTTCGCGAAAGCCCCTCACTAGCCCTGTTCGGCAGCAACTGCAGCCTTTGCTGCAGGGATCATGACGACGCTGAGCGCTGATAAGGCCTCTTTCTCATTTGCTAACCCAACAAAAGCGCCGAAGGGGGGTCCGACTAAGCACTGACCATACCCGCACTTAAGCCTCATGTACGAGTATGCTCCTACAAGAAGTACGGAACAGAAGGAAGTCTCTCAATTGATGGCTTTCCGTGAGCAGAGGACATGTTGATAGCGGTGAGACGGGGGAATGAAATGTGGAGATGTGTAATCCCTCAACATTGATCACCGGCGCCACACGGAACTCGATCTGAGGGACGAAGCTCCACTGAAATCGCCCTACGATGATTCTTCTTGTACAGGTGATGCGAGATTAACGTACAGTGTACAGAAAGGCTGGAGCTGCCTAGAGAAACAGAGCCGCAAGAGCGCCTATGCTCGCAGCGAATACGCTCGCTGATACGACTTCAGCACCTCCAGTGAACATCGCCGTTGGCGAGCTCATGGTGGTTGTCCCATTGCCTGATGTAGTGTTGCTCGAACTTATTGCTGCGCAAGTGCTGAAGTTCTGGCCGCCCAGAAACACCCCGACAGTCTGCGCATCTGTCATGTGTATCATGTGCAGCAGTCCTGCTGCTAAGGTCGCATTTGTGGCACAGAAGTTGATGGTGAAGTTGAAGGCTGTCGCAGCACGGTTGCACGTTGGTGTAGCAGTCGTACCATCGTAGTCGCCGTAGAAGCTGACATTCGCTGCTGGAATGGTCAGAGGGGCTAGGGTATGGACCTCTTCGTATGGGCCATTCGGGGGCTTGTCGTAGACCGTAATGGTTTCGGTGACATGAGCGCCCGCTGTATCGTACACTCTCGCTGTACCAATGGTGTTGTCTGTGCCATTGAGGCTCACAGTGTCATCTGGGTTTCCGGACCATGTGAGGTTCTTGTAGGATCCGATGATCGAGAGGACTTGTGTGTAGGTATATGGGACGGTGAAAAGGACGGTGTCTGTGCCTGCTGAGTAGCCGTCAATGCAGCCGTCTGGCAAGCGGCCCGTCTGATTGAAGATGGTGAAAGGGTCTTGCGCCGCTGCGCCGATAATGGCGAGAGAAAGCGAGAGAAGGGAGACAGACATCATAATGGGCAATGCTGATGTTTGCACTACAGATTCATTGATTTTGGAAAAGAGACAATTGACCCAAGGAGAGGCGGTATACTTATATTGCCAGGCGCTCTCCACACAAAACAGGGAAGGAGGCACATAACGCCATGGTCAGACCTGAGCCGTCCCATATTCGATCATCGTTTGCTTTCAATGTTTTCGCTCTGTTGACTTATGGTTCCTGAGAACTTTGCGGGGAATGTCGCCAATATGATCCTCAGGACCGTGCTCCCGTGCCTTGCAGCAGCATCCACGTGAGTGACGTGGAAATTTAACCGCTATGGAGATGATTATTGGCGAACGACAAGCCATTGGAGCGAGTCAGAGAACGAAGTAATGACGAGTGCGCTTCGAATCAAAGCAACTCGAGACCAAAAAGAGAATGAATTTTTGATGGTCCAAGGATCCTACTTTACTTTCTAGCCTCTCGGAGCGCTTGGAGCTGGAGGTTTTGAAGCTCCGCAAGATGGCTGGGCGAAAGCGTCCAATATCACGAAATCAAGCGCACCTCTCGGACCAGACCTCCATCGACCAGCAAGAATTCGCTTATCTCAAGAAACACGACTGTGGGCCGTGTATCAAATCCTGGGCGTACCTAACTGATATGTCTTGAAGAAAAGAAAAAAAGTTAGAGTACTGTACGTGCCGAGATTTTTGCGGGGTTGACGTCCATCACCACCTTTTGACTCGTCCACGTCGCTCCACTCAACGCCCAGCAATTTTTTTTAGTTCAGGACCCTTCGCGGCTCCACCAGATCGAGGTACGGTAGAGCGGTATCGAATGGTACACACCGAGCTTGTCCAAACAAAGATTGAATATCCATGACGAAGGTCCTTCGTCTGAGCTCAAACAGCATGGGTGGCTACGACTATAAAGAGCACGGCGCTCGCAGGGGGAAAAGTGAAGCTGGTCAGAAGCAAAAGACCTGCGCCAGCCATTACGAAGATGAAGGGCCCCATGGCTTGCGTTGCAACTGGCATTGCTCTTCTTTCTGGACTCTCAGCCTCGCAGGGCTTGCCTACAGTTGACCTCGACTATGCAATTCACCAAGCCAATTTCCTCAATGCAAGCCTTTCGTCTCGTCCTCTTCTGAATCAAAAGCTAACAATTGCAGTCTACTGGAGGCTTTTACAACTTCTCGAACATCAGATATGCCCAGCCACCTGTTGGCGCTCTGAGATTCCGCGCTCCTCTCCCCCCAACCGGCAGAAAAACCACCGTTGACAATGGAAGCGTCGGAAGGATCTGTCCCCAGGCAAACCCTGCCTGGGAGCTTATCGCTGCAGACTTCGTCCCAGACTACCTAGAAGGAATACCTTTCAACGCATCTGCAGCCTCGGCAGGCTCTTCCAACATGACCGGCATGCTCCCACCTCAAGACCCTAGGACGACCGAGGACTGCTTGTTCCTAGACGTCGTTGTCCCTGAGACGATCTTCAAGGGCGCCTCGAAAACCGCAAATGACACATCTGGCGCTCCTGTCCTCGTCTGGATCTATGGTGGTGGCTACACCTTTGGTGAGAAGAGCGCCTACAGTGCTGCCGGTTTGATCCATGCAGCCCAGCTCAACAACACTGAAGGCATAATCTTCGTGTCTTTGAATTACCGACTGGGAGCATTCGGCTGGCTCTCTGGACCGAAATTCCAGCAAGACGGCACAGCCAATGCCGGACTGTACGATCAGCGCCTAGCCCTTCAATGGGTTCAGGACAACATTCACTTGTTCGGTGGTGACCCAAACCGTGTCACTGTGATTGGCGAGTCTGCCGGTGGCGGGTCGATCATGTACCAGATAACCGCTTTCGGTGGACTCAAGGGCCCTGCACCCTTCCAGCAGGCTGTTCTGCAGAGTGCTGCATTCCAAAATGTTGTCAGCAACCTCCAAGAGGAGACGATCTTCAATACTTTTTTGGGTCTGCTCAAGGTCAGCACTATCGAAGAGGCACGACAGCTACCATTGACAGCCCTCCAAACCGCCAATATCATCCAAGTCGCCAATTCCTCTTACGGTGATTTTACTTATGGTCCTGTCGTCGATGGTTTATTCGCTCCAGCAATCCCTGGGAAGCTCCTCCTTCAAGGGTCGTACGATCACAATCTCAAGCTTATGCTGGGACACAACGCCGATGAGGGTCTTGAATTTACCAGTCCATTTATTACGAATGATACTACATTCAACGAGTATATCCAGACAGCCTTCCCTACGATCAACCCCAGCGTGGCCACTTACATTGAGACTGTTCTCTACCCGCCACAGATGCCAGGTACCCTCGCACTTACCGGCTACTCAGACGAGACTGGACGTGCCGTTTTGGCAGTTACCGAGTCAACATTCACGTAAGGCGTCCACCGTCCCCTACAAGCTTCAATATTATCTGACTTTCTCAGCTGCAACGAATTCTACCTCGACAAAGCCTTCAACAACCAGACGTACGCCTATCAATTCAGCGTACCTCCAGCTCTCCACGGCATGGATGTCGCCTACACATTCTTCAACGGCCCAAGCACTGCCGTGGTGAGCGATCCCGCTGCGATAGCTCTTCAGGAGTACATTACCAGCTTTGCCATCAATGGTGTGCCAAGTGGACTCTCGCTGCCAATGTTTCCATTGTACACCAATGCTACGGACATCATTGATCTCAATGCAACAAGCATCACGACAATCAGAGACCCTATTGCCAACTCACGCTGTGACTGGTGGCAGTTGGAGCTGTACGTTTGAGTGATCTAAACAATGCAGATAAATGTGGCCATAATGATATGAATAGAGCTATGAAAGGTTGAGATGTTAATGGGCATATATATGCAAAAGTACTTCATAGAATCAGCTGTATATAGCATCATGAATTTGTATATACCTTAGGATCTAGAACGAGACCATCTTTCAGGTCTGTGCTTCCATCAGCAGGACGCGTCTACAGCGTCACGCGACTTTTAGCGTCCGCAAAATTGTTGATAATTCTTGGCATGATAGATCCATACCACACACCCCTGATGTAGAAAAGATTAAATAGATCTTAGCCAGACAATATATGCAAAAAAGATAAAGGTAGTTACTACGGTTATAACCGCGCATTGGAAAAAGAATTAACTAAAGAATGATCGAGTTATAGTAGGTAGAAGAATCCTGTACTCCTTGGCACGAAATACTGATAGAATCTGGTACCATATGAAAAGATTATAAATATAGGGTTTATAGACTTTAGTATCGCTATTCTAAATATATGATGATAGACTAAATAAGTAGAATAGCTGTTAAGATAATCGGGTTTGAATCTTTGGATCGACATTGCCAAGGACTATACAATCTTGCATACGCTAATTCCCGCCTTGCCAAGATTCCAACGGCTTTACATCCTCCCTCAGCCAATAGCATGTGACATGGCTGTAACCTATCTGCAAGGCTGTGTATGCTCCTAGCTACGGCCTGACATCACAGCTTTCCTTCAAGACGAAGCTTTTTGACATGGCTTTGACAGTGACCTCTGGATCCATGTTCTCACCTGGTTGATCACTCTACTTACTTTCCAACGATGGAGAACATTCCACCTTCCTACGAAGCTGCTATAGCACGAAATCCGTGGGGGCTCATAGCACCATATATACCATCTGCAGAGCTCTGTGCGCTGAACAGAGTCAACCGCGAACTACACCATGTCTTTGCTCCTTGCTTGTGGGGGAATCCGGCATCCCACTTTGGGACGGAGAATGATAGGGTCTATGGTGGGAGAAATGATAATTGAATGAAAAGAGTATCATGTTGACAGCCGACAGTCGCCCTGACACGCTTCAAGAGGACCCTGAAAAGGGTACGGCTGGGCGTAAGGGAGCTTACACACACACTGCACCTCCCCCCGGCTCAATCTGAGGTCTGCCAGCCTAAAGCATTCAGACCAATCATCGCTATTGACCACTCTCACAGATCTATGATGGGCCTCACCCAGAATGGCTCCGAGACGTCCTCGAGCAGCTTCCCAATCTCCAATCACTCGTGGTCTCTGGCCTCCCCTTCTTCGATCACATGGCCCTGCTTGCACTCCAAAGCTACAGCAATGGCCGACGACCCTCTACAGATGAGAATGGTCCTACATTCGGTCTCAGGCTCCTCATTGCCACTCATTGTCAAAATACAACATCAGTCGGACTCGCTGTAGCGCTGCAGCGTTTCCCGAATCTAGCATTCCTGGATCTTTCGAATACCTCAGCCGCAAGAGAGAAGAGCGTTCTGTCAAAATTACGATATCTACCTCTACTACAGGTACTGAAGCTACGGAATGTGTACTTGAGAGATGAGGACATTGAAACGCTTGCTGAGGCCATGAGTATACGAGTGAGAAGTCTTGACGTTCAGGGCAATCGCCTCACAGACCAAAGTGTCAGAACGCTCTTGGGATCTTGCTTTGTTGCTGATGAGGATAGTGCCAGTGGAATCTCGCCAGTTAGACCGCATTCTTCGTCTAATGTCATTGTCGACGATTGGCCTGCTGGTTTTGTGAGACCTGATCCTGCAGTCCTGGACGAATTTAAAGACCATAGTTACGATGAACGCTTCGTTCGACGACTTACTTCTGGCATTGTGAGTAGACTGCCATACGAGGATCTACCCAACTCTGGAATCACGCATCTTTACATAGCAAACAATAATCTTACAGTCGAGGGTGTAGCTGCTCTGGTACATTCGAAGAAGCTCTACGTATTAGATGCTGGCACAGTAGATACTGGTAAAATCGTCACCAGCCCTCGATCTGAGTCGTCTCCACAGCTCCCGCCATTTGACCCTCGTCACATCAGGCTTCCTGGCGCCGAAAAGCTTACACCCACGCTCAGTACCTGTGCCCACACTATGACCTCAGTTCGGCTGCATTATGCAGTAATCACTGAAAGAGCTCCCCCAAAAGAAGAAAATCCTTCTATAGCTACTTGCGAGCTCAACGCGGCGGACACAGCCAGACAAGAGCTAGATGGACCACTACCCGTTGAAATTGACTCAGCAGTCTATGAGATGGACGCTGAGCCACCTCTGTATGAGCTTGACCTTAACGAGCCTCAGCCACGTTGTGAATTAGCAGGTGATACTACTCACTTCGTACTTTCTCCACCAATCGGCAACAAGCCTGCGCTGACCAAGGAGGAGAGTCAGCCTGAAGCCAGACGTGGCAGCGTCTTCGCTCCCGAAGTCGTTGAGCAGGAGCAAGAAGAGTCTGAAGATGATGCACCACCAGTGTTGACGGCGACGGGCTTGGGATCTATGGCTCAGGCTGTCAACGGCATCAGTAACCCCACAGGCCTCGGGCCTTTGGACATGCCGGCAAAAGTGGCTGAGATGGGCAAAGGTAACGTGGAGATGCGGCAAGCACTCATTGAGCAGCAAAGAAGAAAACTACGATCCAGTCGACTTGACAAGCCTCATGGATTGATTCCAGGCATGATGCCCAAACTCCGTACCATTACTCTCACAGATGTTCCGTGCTACGTGAATTCTCGCCATGTTGTCGAAGCTCTCATCCAATTCATCAAAGACTGCGCCTCCGAAGCTGAACTCGCCAGCCTTCAAGCACGCCTCCAACCTAGCCAATCGCGGAAACCTGGACAGCGACAAGCAAAGCATCATCGTCACAACGCTCGAGAAATCTTTGCTCTACAGCACCTAGTCCTCGAAATGGCACCCAATGTATCACCAACTTCTCCTCGAAGCGCCAAAGTCTCCAAATTGTTTCCCAATCGTACCAAGTCATCAACTGAAGATGCAGACAGTGAAGCTTTCTGGTCAGCAGCTGAAAATGATTTCACTTTCTTCGACGATGATGAAGAGTGCGGTCTCCCTTCTATCGACCCTGACAGCTTCGTCCCCTACTCAGCCATCTCTGAGAAGATGACTATGCCCACATCCGAACCTGGCTCACCTATTGACAAGCTGCCGACATTGAAGTGGCAGCCACCCAAGAAAGAGGCTGTGATAGACGTCGTGCAAGAGCTGTCTAAGTTTCGAAAAGGAAGGAAAGCTGCTTATGAGGAGGCGCTGAAGAGAGGCGTGCAGCATGTTGACGGCTATTGGCCTGGTGAGGTCAAGGTTGTTAGGGGCCATCATTCGGGAGGGAAGATGGATTACTATGGAAATCACACTGAGAAGAGCGGAGTTTATCGATGATCCCTTTCTGCTCTTCAGCTTTGTTATTTGATTTACCCATCGCCCGGGTTTTTCAGAACCTCACCATTCCCAGCTCATGATGATAGTGCTTTTTATACCCTTAGATTCTGGTGATGATGGCTGAGAGTCACCGCCTTTGGAGTCACACTTCTCCTGCCTTGTTGTTATGCCATTTATTGCGAGTATGCTTTCTTTGACCTAAATTTGAATTGAAGCGCGACTAATTGATAAATAGGCAAGTAGGCACGGTGAAAGAGAACCGTTGAACCGCAGACAATGGCTTCGTGGAGAACGCAGATTTTTACGCCGACAAAGCTGCATTGACTCGTGGGGACGATCTTGGACATGGATACTTTGATGACCGAGATGAACGCGCTTTGTCTTGTTTAAGAGCGAAGGGTAGCGTTCTTTCAGAACACTTCAAGCATCGCTTTCGGAGGCTTTCTTGAACAAAAGATCTACCAACGAAGGTTTGTTCGATGGGCGTTTCTTGGCCCGCGCGGTTTGTCTATGAGAATCAGATATATATTCGCTTTCAAATCCGAACAAGATATCGTCCCTACTCGCTACTATTCACCACTCGCATATCAATCAGTATCCTTGCGCCGCTGCACTTTATCACGACAGCTCTATTCTTGCTCCAGCGCTCGCGATGTTCTTCCTCGCCTATCTAGTTAATCTCGTCTTCATTTTGAGTGCTGGTACTCTTGTTTGGGCCTTGCCTCAACGTCTTGCAGATGGAGGGGGGATCGTGCGGTTGGATAAATGTGGTGCTCCTGCTGCCGCCGCTAATCAGCAGCCTCCATCCGCATCTCCTGCTGCATCTCCCCCACCGGCATTGTCTCCCACCCCCGCATCACCAGCATCATCACCAGCATCTGCTGCAGTACCAACCCTAAAAGGCGCTGCTTTGACATCTTAAATGGAAGTTGACTCTGCTTGGTCTGTAGGAGAGAAGACAATGACTGGCAATGACTTAGTGTGTGCTCATTACGTGATTACTGCTATAGCAGGTACAACAGCAGCCGAATACGTATCATATCTCAAATGTGGGCCAATGAAGCCTTTAAGAGACTGGCTACCGTGACTGGCCTTATTTCCGCAGTCAACAAATTGGCGGCTACTGCTAAAATATTGACCATTACCACTTCACTTTCAGACGCTGTAGCGACGCCTCTACGGGACCAAGTCTAGTCCGAAATTAATTTAGTAATCTCTGCATTTTCCACTGGCATTGCATTGGACGCTTTCGAATCAGTTTGGGCTCCTGATACTTTGTCCCAGCAGAGACATCTCTCTACACTCACTGACCCTTCATCGGCATTTGAAAAGTCCGCTGTTACTGCCGCATTACTGCAGCCTCAAGCAGCAACACTATCAGGCGCCACACTCACAGCCGCCCAAAACGCATACTGTCCAGCAGAGTTCGTTGCGGCCGCTGGATTAAGTGGCACAGCATTAGCGGCCTACGAATCAGTGAATCCCCCGGCTCCGAATTCTGTAGAAGAGGCATCTGCATAATCTGTAATCACCCCCACAGCAACTGGCCCTATATCCTAGTGGTACCAATCCATTGGTACTGATGATTATGTGGTTTCAACACTTACAGGTACAGCACTAACCACGGGTGAAGCAGGATTCTTGAACGGATATGCCGCGGTGAGCAAAAGGATTGACTGGCCCCGCGTTGGCGGCCTTCGAATCAATTTACGACAATCCCTATGCGGCAGCAACTACAGCACAGGCGAACGGAAAAAGAGATGCTGCACCATCTGTCCCTCAGCCAATGAATACTGTCACTACCACCACGGCATCCCGTTGCAGCCACACCAGCGCCACCGTTGTCTGTCCCTTCCATCATATCAGTCGCCATTATAAGCTTGTTCTCTTGATGTGAACAACAACGCGATCGTGCGTGTTTCTGTTCGAGTAACGAAGAATGAAACGATAATTGACGATTTCAGTATAGTGTTTCCATTGCTGGAAGTATTGACTGAACAAAGGTCTTTGATCATAGCGTGCGGAGATTGCATTGAGTTATCGAGGATCATAAACACAGCTTTGCCTACAAACATGATTCGAGTCTTTTTCTGGTCGTACTGCCGTCGCAACGAGTTTCGGCTGCGTTGATATGGCTATCATGTATCCTGCACCACACACGGGATTGCGACGAAAACGAAGAGCACTAAAGCTCTCCACATATTTCATTTCACATTAGAACATGCCGGTTTTCAAGATACTTCTTTACCTCAAACACACATCTCAAGGTTTCCCAACACTGCCCTCAGCCATAGTCTTCTCCCAGTTCTGCCCATCCCTCGCCGTGATCTTCGTACTCTTCACATTCTCCCTACTCAAACATCTGAAATTGATATTGTACCCCTCAGGAAAGCTCCTCGGAATAGTCAAAGGCGAGATACCGCAGATCTTGCAGAATCAATGGTTGTGCTGTCCCGGTGTTGAAGGTGTATTCCTCTAGATGCTCTTTGCCGTCTAATGATTTCAGGGATGACCTTGGGATTGTGAAGCCTAGGAAGCCTTATATGTGATCGTGTAAATAGTGAGGTATTACCTAGGGGAGTACGAGCGAGACATATGTAGTACCTTTCATGTAGCAGATGCTACAATTGCATTCGCCGAGATCGAGGTCGGCCGAATGGAGGATCTCAAAGGTCACTTTCTTGCAATGGCAGCTGCCTTTGTGCAGGACTTGTTCGTCCATCTTGATTTGAGTGGCAGGCTGTATATAGTATAGAAGTGAACTACATTGGATCCATGAACAGTAGTTCTCGGAACATCTCATCGCCTCAATGAGGGGGACCACGTCATGGCCAAAATACTTGTCAAGGTGAGCCCTAGAAGTGCCCCGGAAGCACCCCCAAAAGATCGTCATTCTAGCGCCTGGAAGTCAGCTTAGCGGCTTTTTAGGGGCTCGCTTAGGGGCTCGTTTAGGGCCCCCACGTTGACAATTAGACTGGCCATGACGTGTGGATTCCAGCTTGAGATACAATCATTTTACGGATCCAACTTTGAACAGCTACCCCCCAAAAGGCAGCAGGGAAAAAGAAAATCACTGTGCGAAAATCAATATATCTCAACTACGAGAAGGTTTGTGATAAGATGCTTGATTACGAAGTTATAGAGAAGAAGTTATTCTAGACTTTGCTCAACAGTTTCGTAGGCGCACGAGCTGAGGCTGGAAAATAATAAGGCGTACACCTCAAACCGTCGAAAAACGACGGAGACGCTAAGCGCGAAGCGCTTAGCTCGTTTCAGCCCTGTCAGGCCAAGGGGCCACCAACTCATTCTGTGTTTTCCATCTAAAGGAGTCCTTTAAGCTGCAGGGACCGAGATGCGATGAATACAAGCATCCTAATAACAAGACTGGATTGAAACGTGTGGAATCTCCTCGATCAAGTTCCACGTGCAGGTGGTTCGGATCCTTAATGCACGATTGCGATCTACTTGAGGTAGGTGCGGGAATTACATCTATTGGCCATCAGAGAAAATCCGAGATGGATGCGATTTTTCGGGCACCTTACCAAGCAATGCCCCGGAATTTTGGCAATACTTACTGAGTGGAGCGGTCTCCTCGTTCTTTCCTCAAAAACCTTGTCGTCATTCTCAGCCTTGAAGGTCTTTTCTTCGCAAACGGCGAAAATCTCGACCAATAATTTCTAAAGTCTTATCTGGTGAACCCCGCTTTTGAACGTCTGCTTTCGGAGGCCCTTCGGCAGTCATGCCCTTCCTCCAACATTCGGAACCTCATCGCGATTCCTTACAATGAGACGCGGCTTCGAGAAAGGGAAATACACCCAAGCTTGATCTATCTAGTCCTGCAAAAAATCAGTCACCGCGTCAGCAATTCCGTGACAGTCAGTCAGAGCGAGAAATGAACGCCACCGTCGTCGTTCTAGAATGTTCAAGACCAAAAGGGCTTCCTCCGGCCCTAGGGGGTTTGCCGGGGCTCTCACCGACTGCGTCAAAGTCCTGACAGCAAGCCACCAACGCGTCTCACGCGGTCCTCTGGGCTAATTGATAATGTTCCGGCCAGTATGTAGCGCAGGGCTGGATGATGGTGTTCGTCTAACCCTGGTGGTGATTCTCAAAGCTGCATAGAATCGAAAGTCCGCGAAAGTCCTGACCTAGGGCCAAGATTAAACAACGCATCATTTGCCTACTTCCTTAGCTGGTTGCCTTCTTTGAAATCATCGGGGTGGCGCTCCTATTGAGAACAATTCTATTGTTTGGGTCCACGGTGCAGGCTCTGGAAAGGGCTGTTGAGAGTTCGCCGCTGGTCGCATGAGCGGTCGCATAAGGTCCGTCAGAGGTCGCAGGACTGAGGATGCTTATCACGCGAGGCCCGTTGTAGGTCGCAGGACTGAGGCTGCTGGCCGTATATGGTCTTTCGTAGGCCGCAGGACAAATGTTGCTGAACATAACGGGTCACTTGTGGGTTGCAGAAGCGAGATCGTGAGGCACATGTACTATCGAAGAAACTGTCCAATCGCCTTCCTGGCTACAGACTGTATATGGCTGGGGTCATGTTGGACAATAAGGATCTACACTGAGATCGAATCAGCTCAATCGGTCGACCCTATGGGTTATGCATGCAATGCAGTACATTCGAAGGACTTTTACTAGTAATCCTTGATTGTGTGCGCTGTTCTCCAAACTCGGCAGGACATACTTCCACCCAGGAGACTCATGCATGCTGCCGTCAGGACGTCTGGGCTTGCTACTCTTACGGCTCCAGAGTGTTGGTTGGCCCCGCAAGAGTTGCTTGGTTGTCTATCACGGTAGCGGTATAGTCCTCAGCGCGAAAGTCCTTGTTCTACTTCCCCTCAAGCAGCTATGATCAATTATGATTTCCGCTGACACCTCCATGAGGATTATACATTAGAATGCTGTCAGCACTCGCCAGCTACTTCGAGTTGCGATCAACGTGCTGTGTTTTCTTAAAGGTTTATATTGTCCCGGCTCATGCTTGACACCACCTGCACTCGCGCAAATCAGGGTAATTACGCAAAAGGAGGTTTAATCGCTCGAGCAACATGTGCGGGACAAACAACCCGAAGTCGCCCCCTGGAGTGCCTTGTGCGTAAGTGAAAACTCATTGACTGTTTTAGACGTGGCCTCGCTAACGTACACATTGTAGAATGAAAGCCCATTTGTGCGAGCATTCGAACAGAAGATCTCTTGGTGCTTTGTCTACGCACGGCTGCACGTCGAGTTTCCTAGACTGGGTAATAAACTTTCGTCCTGGAATAAGTAAAATAGGACCGGAAGAGCTCCTGATGTGTCCCATGCTCTGGTGCCGTGAAAACTTCAAGACGAATGCGTTAGCCATTGAGCATATTAAAAAGTGTTCCTATCTCGAAAATGCCTGGTATTGGTGTCCTTCCTGTAGCCGACCCGAGAGATTCTTTTTGTGCGATAAAGGCTGCGATATCTCTGAATTACCAAGATTGCGGCGAAAGAAATCAAGGCTGGTGAGAGCAGTCACATATCTCAATGTCCTTGGTCGCAGACGGTCTTCCAAGGCAGGCACTGGTCTGTAGTCCATATCAATTCAAATTTGCACATCTAGACTGATAGAATCTAACAGCAATGCGATTCGCTTCAGAGGACGAACTCAACCAATTATTGATACAAGAATCAAGTGCTAATTCGGATCATATTAATTTCGAGTCTGGAAATTCTTGTCTGCCATATAGCCAAGGGAGTTACTCGAAGCCAGAGCTACGCAGCAGTGTGGCAACAGACCCTGAAGGCCCACCTTCTGGCAGGGTTATCAGAGAGGCTCGATATCCAGGAAGCTGCTCAAGAATAGGCCAGGAGATTGCCGGATCCGATTCTAACAGACCAAAGCCCGAAAGTCATGACTTACCCTCGTGCTGGGTTAACGAAAAAGCCCGCTATCCAGGGGCCCACTCACATATGGCTGAGGAAGAGGGCGGTAGCGTCTCCGTAGCAGAACTTCCTTCGAGGGGCGGAGGAGGCTACTTCGCAGGACCATTCCACGAAATGTACGACGCATCAGCACCATCTATAGAGCCAACCGAAATGCCCGCAGAATCACTAGGGATAGAGCTGCCAGGCCTTGATTCCGGGATTATTGGGTCGCTATCGCGTCAGAAGATACCACAATCATCAAATTGTCGCTCGTTTAGCGATCGCTGGGTTAAACGACCGCAACCTTCTAGGTCTTCCACGATTGATCTTTCACTGAAGCTCGCATCGTATTCAACAACGTTTCCGAAGTCTCAGGAGAACACGATGAAGCAGAGTGAGGTCTTTGCTCCGGTTTCGAGGCAGGGGACTCCCACACTAGATACTGCTCAAGGTTTTGACCCCCCAAGTCCGAGCGATTTTTCGGAAAGGAACCTAACATACAACAACTGCATACCAAAGAGGTGGGCTGTATCCCCAACGTCGAGCGATCTTTCGGAAGGCAGGCCAAATGATTACAACCTTGTACCCACAAAGCTTAAGCTCAGGACGGACCTTGAGAAGCCGTCAAACACGACTCCTATAGACAGCCACGATGTTCCGAGTCATCAATGCTCATCCAGTGCTCAACAGAAATTCCTCTCTAAGACTAGGCCGCATGGAATTGCCAGAGCTCCCGTCACTACCTCCAACCCAGCGTCCCCAACATCGCTTCGATCGGATACTCCAGAAAGTCATTCGACACCCACCCAAACTCAGATCGAAGAGCTTCGTGATTTGGTCTATCTTGTGAATCATCAATGGATGCAGAGGTTAGCCTCAAATCAAAAGCTCTACGATATTTGCTCTAGTTTGCCAGTGCGTGATTTGTTCGAACGGGGACTCCGATCCCTCGAGCAATTTTTCCGCGACCAGCTCCCTACCGCCTTTGAAGATATATTCGCATTGATGCACATAGCATTCGCAGCTGCCTATTTCCTACACAAAGATGATTCTTCATACTGTTGGAGTGCGTTCTTCCAGGATGCGCTCCAGTGGCAACTGGTGCTGTCTAGCAAGCCCGATAAGCATTCATTCGCGAACGCAATGGATCGTTGGTGGTGGCCGCCGGGGCACCCATCCACGCCACCAATCAGCAACGTACATTTAACCTTTGACCATTTGTTGATCCCTGCGATACCTACGAGCACTGCGCAAATGATGTTGTTGACTGTGCTCAGAAATGGAAAGATTATAGAATCTTGTTCTGGTTTCCTTGACGGTAAGTGACGAATTCTATTACAGACATCCGGAAATCCAGCTAAGCGTAGTATAGCATTCGAAGAGGCAGCCATCACGGAGAGAAATGCGCACTTCACGCCCAATGTGCTCGCAGATTATGTCCGTGACCCACACGTGATGAGGAATTGTGTATCTTTGAAGGAAGCTATCACTCAGCCACTGATGGAGCAAAGAGGGCTGGAGGCATTTCAGGAGAACGTCAAAGACGTCCACCACCAACTGGGTGGCGGTCTGTTGCGTACGCCGCGCGAGCTTGAGATCACCTTGATCCAGAGCGGTCGAGTAAGGGTCTTGGCCCGTCAGTCTCGCCAGCATGCTAATGGGTTCCAGTGGAAGTCTCAATCTCCTCGGTTGTTCAATATTTACCAAGACGCCATTATCACCAGGTGTGACGAAGCGATGAAGCGATCTGATACAACCTGGCAGTCTGACCCAGCCTGGCGGTCCGGTCCTGCCTGGCGCAATCGTTGCTACGTTGCGGATCTGCATGAGGTATTTGCGCTCTCGTGGGACCTAGACAAACGCCAGACGCTTGGAACATCAACCACTCATTGGCCCAATGCTAGTGTGCTTGCAGTCATATGTCCCAGGCAGCCGGATATTGAGTCACCCCTCTCCTCGGTCTCGGTCTTCAATCAAGCTGGTACTATCAGCTCTTCGCCAACCAGTCGCGCATCTTGGACCTCTGCAAGTGGTTCCCAGAGCCGCACAATCGGCAGCTCAGACACGTCACCAACCGTAATGTCGCAAATGTCCACGTCCCCAACCATTCCTGCCTTGAAAAGTCCGGCTACTAAAGTCGACTATTGCCAACCATGCGGACAGGAGTTCACAGGGTCCCCACAAAACCGCAGGTCAAACATGCTACGGCATTTAAGGGACTCTTTCAGACACAATAAAGACGCCGGCCTCAGATGCCCTCAGCAGGACTGTGAGCGAACGACGCCAATGCGATCCGACAACCTACGCCAACATCTCCAGAAGGTGCATGGACTGTCTTCCCAAGCAGGATTACAGGATGCTTTACGGAGGAGCAAACGGAGGAAAGTTACTGTCAGCAGGACTCCTGTCGAAACTAGTCGTGGAGCGTTTGGATATTTCTAAATTTATAGTTAGCTTCCCCTTTCTCTCTAGAAAGGGTGCTCTCCACGCATTTGGCATGCTGAAATGAACTACGCGAGACGAATCTCCTTAAGCACTAATGTGGCCTCATCAATTCAATCAATCTAATAAACCAATGAACTAATCCAACCGCTGCTCTTGAGTGTTTAAACCGTAAGCCTGCCTCTATCCATTAAAGATAAGCGTAATAAGGTTGTACTAGGAGCGTATTGCACATTCGCTCTATTGCTTCGAGCTCGTCGGTCTCCCCGTCAGCCACGTCCTCCCACCAGACAAAAGCTACATGCAACGACTTCCTGCAGGAGGCTTTAGGGTGTACGTGATTACTAAAGCTAGATAAGCTGTCTCAGGACTTTGCGGGAGGACTTATCGCTTATACTCACCCCTAATGCTACGAAGTCAAGATAGCCAATTCTTGCTCCAGCCAAAGTTAGCAACTAATTTACAATAGCCGGCAGCCAGCAGCGAACAGACCGGCCAAGGATGGCTATAGCAACGCCAATATTAGGACTTTAGAGGACAATTGATGGCGATAGTCACTCTCAACGCTCGAAACCAAGGATAGCCAATTCCTGCTCCCTTTACTCTATATAGTCAGAATACAGTGGCCATCAGGACGGGCAAGGACGGCCATTACGATACAGAGTCCAGGATTTTCTCATGAACAAATCAAACGAAAGTCTGGGGGTGCATCAGGACAGGCATCAGGCACACAAATGAACAAGTTGATGATAGTTAGAACCTATAAAGAGGCCATCACCAAGCCTTTCGTAGCCTCTCAGCAGACCTCTCCCCAAGCCTAAGCTCACGATTATCCGCAAAAGCCACTTCTAGGCCCCAAACTGCATCCAAGGCCTTCGCAGACCTACATTTGAAACAGCCGTACTCCTAAGCGTTGCTATTGACCGCAGAGGCCGAACCTTAATATCAAAAAGAGCTCTTCGTACAGCTATGCCGTCAGTCACCCTTTATCCATCATATCTCGGTTACACATACATGAAAGTGACCTCCTTTCCTATCACAGATCCCAATACACTGGCGAACTTGACTCCCGTCGTACTGGCTCTGCTAAGCCTCAGCTCGACAAGTGGAAAAAGAAGAAGGAGCCGCATGAACAGGTTGCTGTGGGGGAGTCGGTGAAGAGGTCGAAGAAGAAGATGAGGGCCAAGGTTGATGGATTAGAGAGGAGGGTGGAGGGAAGCTAGCTTGGTGTAGTTCTGAAATAGTTGTGATGTACTAAGGAACAATTTATACGAGTAAGACCGCAATCACAGACCAGTAAGAACTGAAGATTTTTCTTTTGTCAACGGGCTTGTACTCACAAACAGTCCCTGCGTACCACTTCCCACCATTCCAAATCTACCTCCCCTCTCACACCGACCTCCCCTCCCATACTTTCTCCCCCAAGTCGGTCACAGCCTCCACCAACCCCTCACACGTCCCCCTCCCCGTGCCCCTACTAACCACAACCCTCAAAAACGCTCCCCGCTCATCCACCCCCGCATAATCAACCATAAAACCCTTCGGCACCAACCCCTGCGCAACATCTTTCGTAATACGCCCATTCTCCTCTCCACTATCCTTCAACTCGCCACCCTTCGCGTAGAAAAAGCACACCTGGCAGCAAGGCGGGGGATTGGTACTTACGAGCACAAGGTCGGGATGCTCGGAGACGAGACCAGCAAGATACGCAGCTGTGTCAAACGCAGTATCGATCTGCTGCCGGTAGCCTGCCGTACCGTGGTAGACCCAGCTGAGATAGAGCTTTAAACTATTCCCCCGCCGTCCACATTGCAGCGTCAGATCCGCCAGATCACACACTTCCTGCCCACTCGTCGGACCCTCCGAGTGGAAGAGGTAACTCGCAGGCATGGAATTCGACGCGTGGAATTGGCGCATATCCGCTCCCAGCAAAAAGGAGCATGTAAGAGGCACCCCCATCATTTTGTGCGGGTTTATGGCAATCGAGTTCGCGAGATGGCTGCCGGCTAGGTTGTGCTTGTGCGTAGGCGAGAAGATTGCGGGACCGCCCCAGCTGCCGTCGATGTGAAGCCACATGTTATGCTCTTTACAGATTGCTGCGAGGGGTGTGATGGGGTCGTACGAGCCTAGGACGGTGGTGCCGGCTGTGGCGTTTAGGTAGAAGGGTGTGTGACCTTCTTCTTTTGCTTTGACTATTTGAGATGACAGGGCGGACGGATCCATGCTGCCAGTCTTGGCGTCTACGGACACAGAGCGCACGGCTGAGGAGCCAAAACCGAGCATTTGAGCTGCTTTTTCGATGCTGTAGTGGCCATGGGCGCTGGTGAAGAGGATGAGTTTGCGATTTTGGGTGGAGTTGCCATGCTCTTTGGTATCTGGATAGATTGTGTTCCTGGCAATTACTATAGAGGTTGTGTTGGAGATTGATCCGCCTTGGACCGAGATACCACCTGCATGGGGACCGTTGAGGCCGAAGATGTTGGCGAGGGCGCGGGTGGTGTGTTTTTCGATCATGGTGAGTGCGGGCGATGCTTCGTAGACGTGGACGTTCGTATTTAGAGTTGCCAAGATGATTTCAGCGGCGAGGCCAGGAGCGTCGGTTGAGGCGTAGAGTTTGCTTAGGAAACCGCGGTCCCAGGTATTCACTGAGTACTGCAAGATCTGTTTTACTTGTTTCAGAAATCCAGCTTGTGCCAGTCCCGTCTCTGGTAGTTCCAGGTCCATTAATTGGCCTAGTTTTTGGGGCTTGTGATGTTCCACTAGGGCTGTGCGAGGTCCACCGCCTCCTGTGGACAAGCCGTGTCCTGTCTTTTTCGCAGTTGTATCTTCATCTGCTGAACGTATGAACGGGATTATGAGATCTTGAACAGCGGTCAACAGCTATGTGATGATCAGAGAATTTGCTGCAACAGTGGATGAAAGGGCAAGGATGCCAACACCAAGGTAGAAGAAGACATTACTAACAGTAGATACTTCATGGGCTCGAGAGGGATCAGGCTGGTTTTCAGCTGGACGATGAGGGGAATGGGCTCCTTTAGGCATTTTCAGAGGGAAGAGTGGTACAAGCAATGTCGGTGGAAGAGATATCAGGAATACACATGGAGCACTTGCACATTTGTGCTACCATAAGCACCTAATTTTCATCCTGAATGACATGCTTTCGTCGTCGTCATGACTTCGGATAGTGCCCGAAACCCAAAGTAAGGCTAAGCCAACCTCAGCTGGCTTTTGTTTGTATTCTATTCGCGCCAGAGGTGACCTGGGCTTTTGATTTCAATGCCTTCTGCTGGTGATTCGACGCATTGGTCTTCGCCATAGCACGTTCCCTGGCAAATTCAATCCCAGATTTCGGTTTCAAGATGTGTCCTTTGCCATCATTTAGCCATTCGTGTTTTCTTGTCTTGTATATGTCCATTTTCCAGTTCCGCCATACAGCCCTCCCGGAGACGGAGGCTCGCAACGCAGATTCATGCCGCGCAATTTCGGCAGCAATTCTTTCTCTGATGAACGTGAGGCCTTCTAATGCCTGCCACAATGAGTCAACAAGGTGCGAAGCAACAGTATCCATCGACAGGTCTTCAATACGGTCATAGAAGCGCGGTATCAAAATTCGCCGGAATTTCGGAGTTTGATCCGAGCAAGTGAGTGCATTCTGCAATACTCGCGACGCTGTTCGGTCCTTGGCAAGATCAATCAGAATAGGCGTCTCTAAGGCAAGTAACCCATCGGTGATGAGGTCGCGCAGTGGACCAGGTGCTTCTAACATGCATTGAGCAAGTAACGACCCGTGCACTTTCGAGCTGTCTTTAGCCTCCAACTGCTTTCTGCGATCTTCTGCAATACCTTCTGTCGACGTTAAATTCACTTTGAGCATCGCCTTTAGTCTATCAGCGGGCTCCCCACCATAAGTCTGTTGCAACGCATCTGATATAGGTTGTGTATCTAGTTGCCGTACTCGACATCTTTCTATCAGCGATTTGATCACAGAAGTACGGGAGCGCTTGATCAAAGTGTCGATCTGAGGGCATATGTGATCCACAGCAATTTGTAAATCATCTTTATTCAGGCGCTCGATAATCTTGATAACCACAAAAGCCGCGATTTCGTTTTTGGCAAGCGTGCCAAGCTTTTCACTGAACGAGGATCTGTAGAGCGTTTTGAAAGTTTTTCCTGGAGCATGTGTCAAAATTACCTCTAGTAGCCGTGAGCCAATCGTATCATAGGCCAGGCTGTTGATGAAGGAGGCACTTTCTGTGCCTTCATCCGGTGGGTCGTCAGGTAGGAGTTTCCGAAATACGGAGTTCAGATCTTTGGCACTTTGTTTTCCAGATCTTGTGAGCTCAAGTTGCAACAGTAGCTGCAAAACAGGATTCGCAATAGGATGCGTTGCCAATACTCGGAGATTCGTAGTGTCAAGGCCAGCCACTGTTCCGGTAATCATGTTGTCCACCGCGCCTTCGAAGGATTCTGGCACAGTTTGAGACTCCATGTTGCCTGCCGTAGTTGTCGTATTGCCGCCCATAATGGAGACATGTTCCTTCTTCTTACTCTGCATCAACGAAGCTGAGTCTACCCCCACAAGAGGCATACCCGACAAGACGGCTAATAGAATGCGGAGTGGGTGCGAGGCAAATTGATCAGTCATCAAATACCCAAGATTACCCTCTAGCTCGTTAACTGTGTAGAGGAACAGATTTTCCATTGAGACATAGACATCCCCAGTGCTCGTTCCTTGGTTTTCCTCCAGCGGTGCCACTAATTCTTGGGTGGCGATTGTGGCAGCTTTTGAGAAAAGTGCTTCGCAGCAGTGGGAGGCAAATCTATGCTGGACGAGGTGCAGGAAGCTGTACGAATTAGCACAACTGCCCTCTTCAGCCATCGAAGATTGGCTTACTGTCCGCTGAGCTTCCGGAACAGCGACTTCAATTGATCAGGCGTGGAGAGCATAATCAGCCTCTCCATAAGTCTTGAGCAAGACTGGCTGTTGGCGATCTTGAGCTCCTTTCCATTCGCTTCTCTGTAAACATTCGCGAGGAAGATATCTCGTTCTTCTGCATTTGGGAATTGGTTGAGCTCCAAGATTGCGTCTGCGCTCTTGAAATACTTTTGCTCTTCTTCGTCAAGGAGTCCATAGAATGGTACATCCTCCGGTCCAGTAGGCGATACGTATTCCTCTTCATGCCTAGATCCGTCCTCAATGGCTATGAATTCATTCTCTCCTTCTGGTTCTTGTGGTTTCTGCCGCTTTAAGGGTGCTTCTTGCTGTCCGTCTTCTTGTCCTCCCTCCTCCTCACGCTTCCGCTTCTTCTCCTCCCGTCGGCCACGCTTCTTGTGTTCCTTAGGCATGATACTCTGTGAAGTGCAAGTTGTACTTGCTCGGATTGAGTTTTTGTAGTCTTGGCATCCGCTGACATATCATCGGTCGAATCGGCACTACCTGGGTGCCGGCGATCGCCCGGATAGGCTAAATTCCAACATCCGCGAGTTGGCGTTAGAGGTCATTATGTCTATATATTGGGTCTGTTCTCTTTCATTTCCAAGGGTCATTCTCACGCAAATACAATATCCATATCCGCCAGATTGAAAGGCTTCTGCAACTATCCACTTGACTAATAATTGTTACTCTTCTACTCAATCAAGTACACAAATTACCTGTGCAAGGTGCTACCACCATCATGCGCATCCTTTTGCTTGGTGCCAATGGCCGTACGGGCTCTCACGTCATTACAGAAGCTCTCTCCCGCCAACACACAGTCACCGCACTAGTCCGTCGTCCGGATGCCCTCTCATCTCAAAACAACTTATCAATCGCGACCGGCAACCCCATGTCTCAGCCCGACTTAGCAAAAGCTTTCGCTAGTGCTCCGTCGTCTGATCCTATCAGAGCAGTCGTATCCACCTTAAATACCGGCCGAACGAGTGATAACCCATGGGCCAAGACCACCGCGCCGGATGACTTGATGGCAACCTCTGTTCGCAACGCCGTAGCTGAAATGAAGAAACATGATGTCAACAAGATCGTGGTACTAGGTACGACTGGTGTGGGGAGCAGCCGAAAGTATTCTGGTTGGGCTTTCAATTGGGTGGTGGATCATTCGAACTTGAAGATTACCTTTGATGATCATCATGAAGTGCAGAAATTCCTGGAGAGTGAGGCGGAGAAGAATCCGAGTTTGAAGTGGGTGGATGTCAGATCGAGTGGGCTAAGCAATGGAGAGAAGAAGGAAGTAAAAGTGTTTGGTAATGAAGGCAAGGGGGTGGGGTGGTTCTGTAGTAGGAAGAGTGCCGCTGGTTTCTTGATTGACGCTGTCGAAGGGAGCCAATGGGATGGACAAACGCCTGTTATCTCCAATTGAGAGTCTCTGCGAACTGCTATAAAATGCAACCTAGCGGCATATCCGCTTCCGGGTTCTTCGTGGCACACCTTTATAAGTAACTTTGCATCCTGTAATCGACAAAAAATGACATCGAAGCCAGAAAAATCTATGGCGCTTTCCTCGAGTGCCCCGGAGTTGGTGCAATCCTGATGCTACTATCGAAAGGCTGAGGACCCTTTGAAGTCTTGACTTAAGCCTTTTTATAATGGAAACAGGGTAAGCGGCGAACTATCTTCTTCATTCCAGCGCATTGTTTTAGTCATGTGAGGACTTGAGGTAAGACTTTCAAGAATCCTGTTCCGAAGGTCGTTTCGAAACAGTGAACTTATGATACCTTGTTTTTGGGGCTTGGAGGAGTACTTGTGCCCTCATTCATTACTTCGGTCTCCGTCCTATCAAACTACTCAAGTAATTTATGTATTTTTTTCCGATTTCTGTTTCCCAAGCCGGTTGAGAAAAAGGTTGCTCAGTGTTTGCTCCACCGCCTGTGGTGATATTGTTGCGAAACAGCCAGCTCGAACATCTTCTACGAACAATGCTCGAATTCCTTCAGTGCCGTCAGCGCAGCTTTCGAGATATGCATTGGGCATGTGTCTAATTTCGATCAATGTCCCCGCGAAAACTAGGACTACATACTTCCCAGAGGATGCGCTTGGAGCGGAAACCGCTGAAACGCGCGAAGGCGGAACCTGCAGCAACACTACCAGCGGAAATCCCAAAATACCCGAGACAGTCCTCGCACGGGCCAAAACTTCCTTGACAGCCAGAAGGAGGTCCACTTCAAGCCCCAAATGTGACGAATTTGTACGGGGCTCAGCTATCGCAAGACATCGCGTCTTTGAATATCTTGTTATTATCCTCCGCAACCCTCCTTTATTGAGCAAGATTCAATGCAAGCAAGAGATATCAGAAGTCGTCGTCTACTCGCATTTTGTTTTTGACTACTGCGTAACATTCACGTTCACCAATGCCCTCACACCGACCGATTAAGCTCGCATATCCTGGACCACTTTCCTCCCTTCATCTAGATCTTCAGTATCTACACGCCTTGAAAGAACGCGCACAGTCCTGTTGTTCTTACGTATCAACAATGGCAGTTCACTCCACCACCAAACCTCACCTACAAAAAGGATTCCTGATCCCGCTATGGACACTTCAAATCCTCGTCATGCTCTTAATCATCATCTCTGACATCTACCTCGACACCTTCACCGGCTTCTCGCCGTAAGTCCCTCCCACCTACAGCGCCGACTCTGGACGTCCGGCTAATCACTCCCAGGGGCGCCGTGATTTTAATCATGTTCTGCGCCTGGACACTGGTCGTCACCATCGCCGAAATAGTCCTCTTCGCGAACCAAAAGCTGCAACCGCTCCCCTATCTCACCCTCCAGATCATCATGACGACAGTTTGGTTGGTACTACTTAACCTCGCGCTATCTACGAATTGGCAACGAGTGCCACAAGATACTACAGGTCTTGTGAGCGAGCGCTTGATACCGTCGGTCTTGCAGCCGGTCCTGCCACTGTATGTACCTATCCGGAGCCTCTCGCAGGTTGAAGTGTGCTAATTGTGATGCACTAGGACGCTTTATGTTACAACATTAATCTACGCCAGTGTTATATACCACCGATATCGTCGCTTCGATGCCATGCTCAAGAGGACGCATTCGGAGGCCGGTCTTGAGCTTGTTGCTGACGAGAAGACAGAAGCAATGAATGACCGTGATGGCAGTACAATTACTGGTGTATGCGAGAGCGACAGCAGTCCTATTGAGCGCTCAAGGGCGATGGAAACGAGGCAGGTGCAAGAGCTCGGGGATGAAGATTTTATCAAGCAGCTTGGGGGCGGAATGGTGAAGGTGGTGGACTGTGACCGGGAGGTGCATGAATTGGCTGCCGCACGGAGTAGAGCGGCTTCTGTGAGGGCTTAATAGCAATGGTTTACCAGGGAGTGGTCGCAAATAGGCAATTTTTGGTGAAAGCGGGATGTATGCTAGTAATTGGATGCGCTTGTAATGGGACGGCTGAAGCGCAAAAACAGGCCTCGGATGATTAAACGAAGCTTAAAAGTTAAGAGAGAGCCGTACTTGCAGACGAATTGTGTCATAGGTTGCTCGATCGCGACCTTGCTGAGCTGAACGGCACAAAGCTCAGCCACCATGAGTTACTGGCGAAAAGAACGCGCCTTGTTCAAAAGGTACCTTGCCTCTCCATTGCGAAGAACGTGCCGTTGTAGAATCCTCTGCCGTATACTGCAGCAACCAGCGCTGCATTCTCGTCAACAAAATTGGTCGTGTGACTTTTATCTTCCCAGCAGAAAACACGAATACAAGATGAGCAGCTTAAAGAACGCAAACTTTCTTCAAGAAAAAAACCGTAGTATCCGCCTTCGCAAAGGGTCTCTCATCCCGCTATGGGTGTTCCAAATTCTAATCATGCTGGTGATAATCGGTACAGACATCTATCTTGAGACTATTGCAGGCGAACTCGTCCCGTAGGTCACCAGCCACCATGACAGATAACTTTGATCGAATAAGATGATGCTGATTTTCAACAGAGCATCATTAATCATCATCTGCATATGCAGCTTCTGCGCGATCCTCGACCTCACCGAAATCATCCTCTTTGCAGCCAGCAAGCTCAAAGCAATCACCTACCTTGTTCTGCAAGTCGTCAAGACTATCATCTGGTTCACCATTTTTGTTATCGCTTTTGTCAATGTGACCAATTGGGAGAGGAAAGCGTCGAGTACGGATGGAATAGGTAGAGATTATCAATATGAGTTGATCATACCGATAGTCGAGGATGCGATTCCGCTGTGAGTCACTAACCGCAAAATCCCCCCCAGGGTATTTGTGCTGACTAGCGACTGTCAGTGTCCTCTTTCTTGCCTCGTTGATATACGGCAGTTTGATATATCACCGCACTCGCCGCGCTAACGCGAGATCGAAATTCACCCAAATGCCAGACGACAGGCTAGAATTAGGCGGTGATACCGACAATATAGGTCAGTTTGGGAGTGACGGGACTCCAATCAGTGGTCCCTGTAAGTCTGATGGTAGTCTTGTTGCTGGTCCATATGAGAGCGACGCCAGTCCAATTACTGGAGCGGATGGCCGGAATAGGCAGAACATGCAGCAATTAGAGGACGAAAGGTTTATTGCGGAACTTGGACCTGAAGGCGGGAGATGAGAAAGTGGTACCTTGGTCCGCGAGCGAGAGAAAATGTACCGTGCTAGTAATGCGTTGAATTTTGGATGATGGGACGCAATCTAATCGAGATCACTGGTTTTTCGATCAAAATTTACATAGTGGTAATTTCTTGAATCAGATGAGGAAAGATGTGACAGTATAGAGAGCATAACGACGTGTTAGGAGTATAAAATTTTTTGTCTTATAACAGTAATTGACCTACCTGTTGGAATGGGAGGAGACGACTGGTTGATTATCTATGGAGGGAGTGGTCTATTTATGCTCATTCGGCTAATCCATAGGGCTGAGTGCTGAACTCCAACACTACCACCTGTGGTCTTTCAAAATTTCAAGCCTCTCTCGCGAGAGCCTCCTGGTTTCCTGCGATGATATTATCATTGAACCAGCTCCAGAATCATACCATCTATGAGACTAAATTAGAATATTTGGTCCAAATGTAGCCCAAAGCTCGTAAATGATGACCTCCTGGCCTTGTTCCATATTATGCATCCCGTCCAGCTTCGATGTATGAAGGAGTCCTGGTGTTCGCGGTCCCCCCCAGAATCCTTGCCAGAGATCAGGTTCACAGCAGCTACACATCCTATGGCTCACATTTCAAGCTCCCCCAGGAAATGCTCTCATTGCGATGAGGACGCAGAGACACTGACCATGATTATCTGCAAGTGTCTGGGTTCGGTCATATAAATATCGAATATGTGGGGCTAGTTTGATTGGGACAATGATTTTTGGATCCAACGATGAAATGTTACTCGGCGCTAGCAGCGGAAAAGAACGTTGGCCGAGCGGTATTCAAGATACATTCGTAGCCACTATATCTGCGACCATCAAATTAATGATAAGATTGTAGAGAAGAAGCTATTCTAGACCTTGCCTAGCGATTACATAAGTCAAGGAACGCTGGTTAAAGGCTAGAAAATGACGTTTGAAAAAAGAAGCGCAAGGCGTATATCTTAGACTCTCAGGCGGACACCTCGAAACTGCCTCCTGCGCCACAAGGCTAAAAATAGGGTTAGGGCTACACTAGTATCACGGGCGGGACGTGGGTCTGTTGAGTCTATGTACGTAAAGCGAGTTGGTCTCGATACATTCTTGATTTTCCATGCTGCATGTTACGTATTCTTTTCGAAGTCTCATTGAGAAAACCCCTCTCTGCTTCCATCAGCCTTGGTTGGATTTGATGCCAGCCCCTTTGTCCGGGAGTGCGCGGACTCGAATCCGAATGGGTCGCAACACCACAGTATGTCACGCCGTTAGCCAAACTGAAAACCAAAGCATCGAAATCCCCCTCATATCCTGTGGTGCCCTCAGAATCCGCTTGGTGTAGCATATTGATATGACATTGGCATCCAGTTCAGCGTTCCGGTGCATCCGGGTTGCCAAACCGGTGGGTTTTGGATGGTAGGATCTGATGGCAAGAGATTGGATGTGTCTGTGCCACTATTTACGTTTCACGTATTTCCGGCTGATTCGGAGGCGAGCTGTGGATAGTTGAGTATATCTGTGATTTGCGTGAACGACTTAGGTGTGGCTTATCAGCAACGCGGCGCTTGCCTCTGTAATCTGGGGAAACAGCTACCAGGTGTTCGACTCGTTGTTCTGATCGTTGACAGCAGCATTGCCGGTTCACACACGATGCCGGAGTGGGGAATGACACCGCGGAGCGGGACGGGCTGACCCAAGCGTGGAGAGCATGGCGAGGATGTATGGAATTTGAGAGAGCATTGTTGCTTTTTGAGATCGGGTATTTAAGGGGTCGGCTCCACAGTCGTGATGCTTATCTATGAATGATTCATTTACCTCTTATAGGATAGAGCTGGATTCGTGCTGTGAAGCCAGATGTTGCGTTCGATGGCCGGGAGACAGACGTCTCTTATATCAGCAAGACTAGCATTCCCGCGAAGTTCATGTAAGCAGGAAATCTCAAATACCGTTCCCAGAATTGCATTCTGCCGTAATTCGGTGAAGATTTTCGCGTGTAGATCCCGCCTCAAGCCGGGTCATGGTCTTGAAGCTTTCGACAACAAAGAAAGTCAAACGCGGCACGCGTTCTTCAAGAGAGTCGAGCATGAATACCTGACATGTCTCTAGACTTGAGATCGGTCCTCTTCTAGGTTAACGATTCTTTTTGCGATTGCTCACTTTCTCCGTGCCCTCTCCAGCATCTCCAGCCTCGTCTACATCTCGGGTAGCGAAGTCCCCCAAGCCAGATCTCCTTAAGCGGCTTAGAAACTTCTTATCCTTCAGCTCCTCCCTCTCGATCTTGAAAACGCATCTGTAGATGGGTATCATGTCGTGTGGTCCACAAGGTCTAGCATCGCCGCTAGCTCTGCGCTTGTCAAAGAAGTCTGCCATTCTCCGGTGGATAGCACTCTCGATGAAGATTGCAGCTCTAGGAGCGGCAGCGACCTTAGCGGAGAGCTCCGTGCTGACGGTTGTCTGTTCACTCGTGAGGTCATCATCAACGAGCGTCGTGCGGATTCTAATAGCCTCCGAGTCTGTGAAGTAAGGTGCGCTGATGTAGAGCTCATTTGTCGTCGAAGACGTCCGCTCCTCTGAGAGAATATTACTGCCTAGGTTGCTAAGATCGTAGAGGAGAACATGGATTCTGTACCAAAGGTCGGTATTTTCTTGAAGATCTGAAAGTGTTGCCTGTGAAGAATGTGCGGAGTTGCCGCGCTTGGTATTAGATTTAGCCATGGTATGAACAGTGTGTGTATCTGCTCGTAAGGAAGGATAGGTGGGGTGTAGTAGAGCGTATGAATCGACGAAAGAAAAGGTCGCTGGTATCCGATAGAAGAAAGGCCCGTTGAGATCCATACTTTGCCGCCTTGGCACAGTAAAGCCAGAAACAGAAACTCTATACTCCGTACCCACGGCGCGATCGTCCTATACGTCCATAGAATTCTTTTGTTCTCTCGTGATCCATCCGCGAAGAATCTGTCTTTGATCCAGACAGCAACACACATTAACACTGACTCTTCCATCTTTCGAATACGTCCCACCATCTCTCTAGTCTTCCGTAAACGGCATCTTAAGTACAGAGGCTACCTGCATTAACAACCCATCAATCATGGCAAATCATGCTCAGTACTCCCGGATGTTGAGTCTACCTCTAGAGCTCCGTGAGAATATCTACCTTGAATATTTGATGGACTACCCGGTTTGCGATGTTGATTTATCTTCGGCAATTTTGCGAATCAGCAAGCAAGTATCTGAAGAAGTCCTCAACGTCTACCAACGGCATGGAAAATTCACCTGCCGTATCACACATCGACATGCTGGATTTCTTGACCTGTCATTAGCCTACTTGAAACGTCGGGGGCATGAAGTAGATTATAGCTACCTTCAGCATGTGATCATTGAGATCCTTCCGCCGCCTCCGGGGAACGTATTCAACATGATCACAGTCGTTCAACACATTCGGAAAGTTTGCGACAAACTTTGCCCCAAAAGTCGTCTGCAGCATCTTTCGGTCAGCTTCCTTGAGAACGAGCTCGTGACCTAGTCTACCTTTAGTAAGCCTACAGCGTCGATATCCGAGGCCTACAGAGATCGCGAAGACGTTTCCGACGTCGGGAATTGCCTCAAGCCATTTGCAACATTGAGAAATTTTACGACAGTAAGCATTGATTTACCCGTTTCCCTCCGAGGGACCGAGCAGCTGGAAGACATGGCAAGGGCTTTCGAGCTGTCGATGGCGAACATTGAGCCCTTTGATGAAGAAGACGTGGATGCCTGGATTGATGGGCTTGAGCTGAGTATCGACTACATAGGGCCTGGGACGGAAGAAGGAGGCAGAATTGAAGGACGTCGTTAGGGTTGGACATACAAATCATGTAAGGTCATAAGGGCTCTATGCGGCATCTTGGCTATGCTCGCAGCAGAGGCTACGGAAGTCTGGGGCCACACTCCCCACATTAATCGTAGCCGATACTGAGTTCTTTCAACCCCACCAGCCTGGCTACGAAGTACACAACGTGTGATTCATTTAGTGGGAACCTCCACTTGGTTGATAACCCCATAAGTCTACCAAAGCGTAACTCACAGCCCTAAAGTGGTCCTGAAGATCCTCGAGCCTCTGTTTGCGAATCAAGTGGAATGTGATCATTGCGTGTGCGAGGTGTCTATTGTATATTGGACCACTACACACGTCATAGGTGGCGCAATATGTGAATTATTCCCCTAACGCCCCTGAGAGCTCATACGATCTATTCCTCTTCCAAATACAGAATCGACTTTATAAAAACACTTACATCAGGTATGCACGTTGGGGGATTGGGCCGCAGGGCAGGCGGCAGGAGCACTGTCCGCTTGCGCATCTTGTCACCGATCCTAAATGTGGCTTATTCAAGACCAAGAATGGCTCGACTATCGTTTACATCTAGAATTTGACCTGAACGACGTCCCCATGGCAGAAGCTGTGGCCAAGGCAGGCTTCATTCATTGAGACTGTTTAGGTCTGAACGGCTTCGTCTTGAAACAACGCAGCCGATTACGTTGTCACCAACGGCCACATCGCTCGCAGCTGGGAATTTTATCCGGTTGGAATGTTGTATTCAGGTGCATGAAAAAGGTACCAGCAATGCAAAGATAGAATTAGAGGTAGATTGGCGGCCGAATCATGCGACACTGAGCGCGGAATATTGTAGGCGACGTTTGCCAAACATATGGCGAATTGAGCATGGCTCTCGATTTATTCGTTTTATCCAAACCGCTGAAAGATCACCATCCTCGCAAGAAATTTAGCCGTATGTGTAAGCATTGTACAGACTAAACGCCCAAGCATCAAAATAATTCACAATCATTGAAGCAGTGGTGATAAGATTTCGCTGGTAAACAGGCTGAACACGTCACTAGAAGTTGGCGATCATTAAGAAGAATTTTTTCCAACCGACGAATCGCGAGTAAGAAAGAATCTTTGTTGGGGCCCTCTGTCCGAAGAGAGCTCTATGTCACGCCATAGCACAGGCCCATCTTTAGCAAACATTCTTTTGTTCACCCAGCAAATTTGGGACAAGCTCGATCTATCAAGGGGGTATTACATTAGCCTTCGGACGTCGACTACACGCGACTCCATGGCTCCAAGACTGCCATCACTTGACTCAATGCTATCATCGGGCGTTTCTCCCCAAATCTGTCCGAAGGAAAACCGATGACTAGGCAACGACCACTTCGGAGAAAGAAGAGTCGTTACGTTGTAATTTGATTTTCTTCCTTGGTGACTGACCTTCCTCCTCCCTATCCTCTGCTACAGACAAGCGTGGATCCCAAGCCGACCTCATTGATAGTAATAATTCTGGACTGAGAGCCATGGCTCTCAGACTCGCCACCAACAGGTCTTCTTCTTCGGTCTTCATGGCCGCACGCAAGATGGTCGAGCTGATCGTAATCTCTGTGTATTGGGGATAGGCTGAGCGATTGGCACGGACGAAGCGCCACTGGATATTTGCGTTGCATATTTGGTGACAAACCCATATGTGCTCGCTGTCCTTCACCATTGTAACAACAGATCGTTCCATAGTATGGTCTACTGAAATTAGCATCCACTTGTGAACAAAGTGAAAGATGCAGACGTGGACTCACCACCTCTCTCCACAGCCCGTCGATATTCCTCGGGCGCTTTTATCTTCAAAATCGCCAGCATGTCCTGAGCTTCCGCGCTTGCCTCGCCCTCCAATACCTGCTCGTCAAGCTCTAACTTCTTCCAAGGTTCGAACCCATACAATGGTCTCAATTCTGCACTCTTGTCGGGCGAGCCGGCTTGTCTTGAGACATCGCAGACCAGCACTTTATCATAATCGGAGCTGCGATACTGGTCATCCAGATCCACCGTGCTTTCATTGGCATACAGCATCGGGTCAGGCCCAAATAGCAACACATATTCTAGCTCGTAACCTGCTGAGCGTGTTTTTTTCTTCAATCGGCGCCTGAACTCCATCCACTCATTGCTTGAGTCCTCGTACACCCACACCCACTGGGGTAATCTCTCATCCTCCTTCCAAAGCCGCCCTCGGTCCTCCCTGCTAAACTTAAACGTCTCATCATGATCCCTGAATTTGGTTGCCAGAGACTGCTCGCTTGTTGTGAGGACGATCGCAGCTCTTATGTCCAGGCCTCCGTGGTCGAAAGCATAGGTCAAGAGATTTAGATGCCCAATATGGGGGGGATTGAAGCTGCCACGAAAGATCATGATACGATTCATTTGCCCTTTGACAAGCGTAGGTTGGGCAGCTAGCCAGCTGAGGGGCTTATTCTTGGGGTTTTTGCCGGGATGCTTTTTTTGGACATCTTTGACATAGCCTGCAAGTGAAGCCGTTTTGGAGGGTAAGCCGCCGTCGCAGACATGGGAGACCATATTCTAACGACTCCCGAAGAGGGGCTGATGGATATGACAGACTTGGATATGAGCGTCCAAGATCTTTGCCTTTATTCGAACTCAGTATATAGAGCATGTATTATGAAATTCACATGTTGACCAGTCGCGAAACCGATCTAGCGCATGACGGCAAATGAATATCTTTGCATTAGTGTTAAAGATCTTCAAAAGTGAATACTCCTCTCGTTTAGGAAGTAACTCACATCCACCAGCGGCGCCTTCCCCGAGATTCGTAAATTTCAGTCTCAAATCGGCGACTACCAATTTTAATATTACATTGTCGTCCGTTACTTTCCTTACGCTCGCTATATTCTCTTTCACCCACATAACGGCTTTTATCCTTTATTATTCCAACCAATACACGCATCATCATCCCCTCAATCAGCTCACAGTTCCAACTATAAGCAATATTGTTCTGGCAATTTCTCAAATAATATCGCAATAGGTCAGGCTGCAAGTACGTTCGATATATGACGGGCTTGCAGCGGGACCACATCGGGGACATGCTGGACGTACGCTACTAACATGCCAGAAACATGCTGGGGACACGTTGGGGAGACCTTCCGGACACAAGACATTTTGGTATGAAGCCCGAGCATTCTTTTGGACCAGACCTGGCCAATTTTTGCATGCAGCTCCAATTCGTGGTATTGGTTCTCGCTGCGAGTGATGTTCAGGCAAGTGTATCGTCTAAATCAGCGCCAGGTGAGGTTCTCGATAAAACCGGATGCCCTTATGCGCGATCATACATTTGACTCTGGAGTTCGCGCAGGCTATGACTCTTCCCAAAGACATTGTCCAATGTGTTTTCCGTAGCTCTCGCTCCCGACACAAATATCTCCTAACTAAGGTATAGCTCACCTAGTGCTGAGCGTTGCTTTTGAGAAGGACCGTCATCAGCGTAAGAATCTAGAAGTATGACCAATCTTACTGTGCAATCAGTGCAACCAGATGGATAGGCTTGCTGTTATCATACCATACCTTCACTATCGCTACTATCAAGCTCACCATATCGCAATTTGCGCCATCCTCTGATATATTTGATCACCTGATTTCCGACCTCAAAAGCTTTGGTGGTCAGCTCCATTTCCACAGGAGCAGAGGGCCACAAATCGCTCGAATCGCTGACGCCATCAAACATCCCCAAGACTTGAGAGAGGATCAGAAGTAGACTTATCCATTTTCTGCGTAGCTTCCGGTCAGATGATGTCATTTTCGTCCAGCGTCTGGTGCATCCCTGGCAGCCGTTTCAACTAGTACTGGATCCGGACCAGACTAGGGGATAGTCTGAGATGGAAGACTAACCAGCAAGTGATGCAGCTCGCGTCTAAACTCCTCCGCAAACCATTGATGTCTAGCTGCTTGATTAGGCTAATCTTAGAGACTTCTACCGTCTTCGAGTATCTGACCAAAGCCTTTATCCCTTTTCAGTACGGGTTGTATAGGCTACGATCAGCGCCTTGCCTCATATCTCCCCGAATCCAAAGATGAATCTTAAGTGGCAGCGACACTTCGTCTAGGTCGAGTACATGAGACAATTCTTCGTCACTTAGCGTTGAAAAGCCATATCTGTTGACATCGTCGGCCAAGCAAGATGCTTCCAGGTCGTTCCGTAATATTCTGTCAATGTTTATCGAACCATCTGAGATGGATCCATCGCGACTATTGATAGCATCAACAGAACCTGATAGTTGAAAGTCCTCGCCAGTGGTTGCGTCATCAAGATGCCAAGAATCTAATACTTGCGCTGCCCAGTCCCGAGAATCTGCCAGGCACTCCGCAGGCATAGACCCATGGGGTATTTGCTGAGTCTCATCGGAATGTATACAATGGAGCAGCCAATGGTTGATGCGATCTCGGCCACTGGACCATTCCCCGTACACGGAACTGCTACTTCATCAACGAGAGGAGTAGGAGGACTTCGATTTCGCTGAGACCTATAGGGCTGTTCTCAATAACCATGATTTTGATATTGTTTCGGCTGATTGAGAAGACGGAGGTCAATCTCATGAAGTGAATGACCTCCTAGGATGCATTTTTTTCTGACTGTTGGAATCTTCTCGCGCAAGAACAAAATAGGATCCTCCAACATGATCCTCTCGCTATAGAGCAACTGCGAATCATTCTCGCCCCTCTGGCAAGCTCTCGAAGCTGAACTTAATAAACTAAGTAGATTGACTCGATCGTCGGAGGCCTTATGGTTTGATAAGTGAAATGTAATACAGGAATGCTGGGTCGTATTGCTTTGTAAGATACTGTTAAATCGGAGATTGATATTTTGTTCGCATTGGAACACCCAAAGGTAGCCTCGGGTCCGTAAGGCTGTTGCCAAGTCCTTCGCCTGCGATATGCCCATCATCTTTCATCGCAATTAACAGAACCTTTTTCTCCTTTCCACTGGTCGAAGTGCCGTAAATGGCGTCATAAATTCTTAACGAAGGACTCTTCGGTAACACTGGTACAACTGGTAAGCTCTTCGCGCTGGCAGACGAGTGCTGTCGTCAACGAAAGAAAGGGTCTGAGGCCTGCTTTTAGCCTTATCGTGCTTATTTACCTCAGTGCCCCGCTCGTAAAAGATATGCAGCTAGTGACACTAGACTGCAAGGCGAAGTCAGCCAGCTTGGAGCGGGCAACTCACTGGCCCCCAATGACCTAGTCTTCACCCCTGTCGGGCTAGAACCTGCAGCTAACTTCCGGTGACAGGAGCTTTCAATGCGCGCCCGACAGCGGTATCGGCAGGCGCCTGGTTTGCACCTTAATTAGGATTTGGTCAACGAGGGTGAGGGTCAAAAAAGGGTCTGCAAGCGTATTGTAGGGTTATGTGTCGAACAAAACCCACAGGTGCAACGGTCTATGCGATCTCCTAAAAAGCGACAGTGGGACTAAACATGGAGGGTATGATGTGAATTCAATAGTCAAGATGAAGTCGAAGCCCGGCAACGAGCAAGCATCCACAGCATTCCAATCAACAGCCCGTCCACGAGCATCCATGTGTGACAGACTACTTACAGATCCAACAGAGTGGAACTCGGCATCAATCGCCGCTCCGTCCAGAAACTAATACTTCGGTGTTTGCTGCGCCTATATGATGTGCTTGAGTGGTGGCTCTGCAAGCATTAAGATATGAACCCGAGCCAGGTTCTCGTCCGAGTAGAGACGCTGCAGTAGCCAGTGATTGATGCGCTCTCTATTCATGGAGAATTCATTCGTGGGCCAGTCGTCAAGGAGCTGAGATGTGAGAGGCCTTTTGGTACTCGGTAGCTTGGTCATGCGCTTGTAGAGGCGTTCATGGACCAATCGCCATAAAGTTGAGATGGGAGAGCCTTTTCTATATACGAGAAACCGGTTGAGTGCTTGCAAAGGTGTTGGTGGGGATTAGCAGACCGAGTCCACATTGATGAAACCGGCAAGGCTGTTTCCGTAGTTCTGTAAGCCGAATCGCTGGTTGATGTCGTCGGGCGAGCGGCCCTGTAAGATGCACTGCTTTCCAGCGAGTCGCAGCTCGTCACGGAGGGTCGTGAGCTGAGCCTGCAGGGCATCCCGTTCCTGCCGCAGGATGTCCGAGTCACATTCACCTAACTCGTTTTCCGACGGGGAAGCTATAATTTCACCCCATTTGTCTCTAAAGTTGAGCGAATCTAGATCAGCGATCTTGCTCTCGTAGTCCTTGATGCACTGAGCGAGGGACTTGTACTCAAGAATCGTGGCCGGATATATTGCTGTCATTAGACGTTGCGTCGAGCTGTGGAGCAATTGGTACTGCCTATGTAAGGACTCGTCGACGTTCGGTTCCGCGTGCAGTGAAAATCTGATTCCAACTCGGTCTGGACACAAAATTCTAGCTTGCTCGTAGTGGCTGGCCCTGGTTCGAGGCTCTAAGGAAGCTGCTTTCATGGGTCCATTGTCCAACAGAGGTGAGTGGGTCTGCGGGTGGTGAGTTGCAGGAGTTGAGCTTTTGGCCCTAGAATTTGATGATGGTTCTGACATCGCAGAGCTTGCTCATATTCGTTGACTTTGAAGTGGTGTAAGTCTTGACTGGCTTTGAAGGGACTTAGTCTGAGAAGTTTCGAACTCCTCTGGTAGCCTTTCAACCAGTCTGTCGACAGCTTGCAGGTTCCGGAGATTCACATTGATGTCGTCCATGAAATTGTTGATACACGAGAAAGCAGAAGAAGCGTCCAACCAGAATTCGGGGTTTTGTTTGCGCCTTTTATACTCTTGCAAAGCAGACTGAGAAGACCGCAACACTGGGAACGGCAGCTAAGACCTCCATGACGCTGGAAAGGGCGTCCAAGCCCAAAAGAGCTCGCTCCTCTTGCCGACGTTGATTCTATTCGTCGTAGCGCGACATTGAGTCAAGTTGTCCCAGGCTCGAATCTCAGTCTTGGAACAATATGCTAATGCAACATCATCAATGGGCCAGATTGCAAGGGCAGCGATTCATTGTTTGTATCAATGCCCAAGCTCAATCATCCTCTCCAGAACATGCCTAGCATCAATCTCACTTAAGGCGTCCAAGCGCAATTCCTCCAAAACTTCTCTACCCTCTTCATTTGTCCGGAAAATCCTTTTCTCGACTTCCCAAAGACCTAAGCCAACATCTCCATCGTCGTCTTCGCTCTTGACAGGGAGATTCATCAGGACGAATGCTTCTTTCAGTTTCCTAATGCCCATCTCTGCCTGTCCTTCGCCCAGCCATCGATCTATAGTCTCCCAGATAGCGTCTACATCGCGCCGAAATTGGGCGATGCCGCTTGCAGAAAATGTATAGCGCATTAGAACATAATCCCACAAAAATGCTTGCATGTTGAGAGCTACTTGGCGAACAATGCGTCTGAGTGGCGCTTGTGCCAAGACTTTGGAAAGAAATGAGAGGTATTCGTTAAGCTGCTGGACCGTAGCGTCTAGCTCTGCTGTTAGCGCTAATGAGGAGGATGGCTCAATTGAGGAGAGGGAGGACCAAGGGTTGATTCGGCCGTACGGACGGATATTCTCGCGGATGCTGTGGATCAGCATCTCTTGCATTATCCCTTCCGACCGGATGCGGAGGCGTCTGTATGCTCCGGCAGTCTCGTCGAAAAGAGCGCCTGTGTCCCCCTCGGAGCCCACGGCGCTCGAAGTCCGTTCTGCAACGTCCTCGACGCTCATTGGGCCTGCTAGGTTCTTGCCCGTATTCCGCCTAGCTCGATCTTGGAGCTCGTCCCAGAGGTCGAGAAAGAAGATGTCGTCACTCCAATCCCTCATCTTCTTCTCGAGGTACTCCGCACTACCGTAGACACGACAGAGTCGCTCGAGACCGCCAAGACCTTGCAGCTCAGCTTGAGCTTCACGAGATACGCCTTGTACTGTGCGGGCAATGGCGGAGGTAATGGTTAGGTAGGCTTCGAGGGAGTCGTGAAGGCGGGAGTGGAAGCGGTCGAAGATGGTGATTTGGATATCTATAAGGAAGCGGAGCTTTTGTGAGAAGGATGTCAGGGGTCTGTAACGATCTGTAATCGTTTCGAGGAGGTCATTGACTCGAATTGCAGCGTAGGTGGGTTTGGTAGCACTGGAGTCAACGCTGTCGTAATCTATCTCGCCGCTTTCTGGGATGTCAATAATGTTCTGGTATCGGGACAGGGCAACTAGATATTGTTAACACAATCATATTTGAGGACAGATTGACCGACAGTTCTTCTCCACTTCCAGCCATCTACCGAACCAGTCCTTCTTTACTAGCACTTCCCAAGTCAGACCATTCCAGCCCTCAATAGCATTGCCTCCATCATAGTTCCACTCATCTCTCATACTGACGTCGAAACTCATGAGCTCATGAATGAGATGGCTTAGCAGCTGTGGCTGGTTTGATATTCGAGGCAAAAGAGCGAAGATCTTATGGCGGAGCATTGGTAGCAAGGACGTAATAAGTGCGGATGTGGAGTGGATATAGATGGATGTGAGGGCAAAGTTCGACCTTCTGAAATGCTCACGAAGTATTGGCTGTAGGTAGATTGCAAAGAACTCATCATAGGTATTCAATAGGCCGACAACGTGCGAAAGAAAGTATTCCGGCTGCCGTCGTTAGACTTGTGTAGGCATTCTCTCCAAACGAAGAGCTCACCTTGTCGAGCCTATTTGTTGGCCTATCACCCTCGAAATGGTATTTGAACCGTAATTCCAAAGGCTTGGACATGACCTCCAGAGGAAGAAGCACCAAAGGTTCCTCCCTGCTTGAGATACCTGCGCTCTGATTGTCCCTCGCCTTCAGTTCTGGCTCTTGTAGTTCGATCAGCTTCTTTACGCCATCTGTCCATTCCTGCTCCAATTTTCCATCTAGTGCAACATCCTTGCCAGGCCATTGCATTTTCTTGAGCGTGACTTCGAAATCGCTGGCGAATTCATCCTTCATCTGTTTCCACAACGTGCATGCAGTTCGATCGAGATGGTCTATCAGGTGGGGAGCAGCATCCTCAGCCGCTGGCTGGGCTTCCTTTAGCGCATTGGCAAGGTTCTGGAGCCGGAGGTAGGGTTGTAGGGCAGCTTGCGGAGATTTCTTGAAATTACTACGAGCATCGGTGCTCAGCTTCTGGACTTCGGTGAGCAATTCCATGTATCCTTTGGCAACATCGAGCTTCCGCAAGCTCTCCATCGAGGAGTCAAACTTCTGTACAGCATCGTCACTGGTCTCCGATTGCGTGACAATTCGTAGGCGGCGGTCGATATCTGCCTGATGGGACTTTAAGTCCTCGGCTCGCTCTCTTAGATCCTTTGAATGAGACTTGGAGGCTTCAGTGGATTCATCGAGAGTCCTTTTCGCGTCTTGCAGCTGATGCATGGTCAGATTTGCGCTTTATCTTGAGGCTCCCTTTTCCTACCTGCTGCTGGAGTAAGACTTGCTGAGCCTTCACATCCTCAAGTAGTGCATCGATATTGGCCAAGTCCGTAGAGTTTTGCAGTTTGTCATTAAGATAGTCCTCCACTCGAATGTCTCGCTCCTCTGCGGCGATTTGGCTAGCGTTTGTTCGATACGTCATTTCGGCCATTCGTAAGGTACTCCACTCGTAATAGCTCCGTCAAGCATTTCAGTCTGAGTATTGAAATGAAGTTGAGCTTCAAAATACATCTTTGTTGGGACAGTTTGGATCTTGCACTAGCGCTATTTAGACGCGTGAACAAACGCGCTCCTGACGATGCATGATGACGATGCTCATTGTTTGATCAACATGAGCGCAATGAGAGGTACACCTTGTCCGCTTACCCTCACTTGCTGGCCATGTCGACGCCTTCGAAGCGGCGCAAGACGAACAATCACCAGTCATCGCCGCAGACCATTAGGAGCTTGGACTTCTTTTTCGGCAAAAGTAAGGGCGGGAAGGCGCCCACGAAGTCCACCACTGACACGCCCTCGCGAGAAGCTCCCGATGGCCAGGTTGGATCGCAGGAGGCGGATGGCGTAGAAGCTCGTACAGTAGTATTGACTGACGAAGAGCTGGCGCGAAAGCTACAAGCAGAATGGGATGAGCAGGACAGCGGCGCTCGTGTTGTGGGCATAGACAGTCAGCAAAATGATCACAGCAGTGGTGATCACGCGCATGTTGGAGGGATACAAGACAGTGATGGTTGCAAAGCGGAAGAAACGGGGCAATCCTCGCAAGGCGATCTTGCCGCTCGTGGGCGAGTTGATGGTACCATGAGGGAGGAAACGAACGCAGCACCCAAGAAGAAAGACACCTTGGGTCTCCAGGCTGCAGCTTCAGCAGAAGATGCGATATCTTCGACTCTTCCCTTCGATGAAAATCCTCTCGCATTTTATCCCTCGAGATACCTCCCAGACTTGAAGAAACATTGGGCTACAGAGGGCGGCGGTGCGTCTTACGGGCTACTTACCCGATGCTTCGTGCTAGTGAATAGCACTCAAAGTCGAATCAAGATCGTGGATACTCTAGTCAATTTTCTACGGACAATCATCGAGGGCGACCCGGAAAGCCTATTGCCCGCGGTCTGGCTCGCCACGAACGCCATTTCGCCTCCGTACATATCCTTAGAATTAGGTCTAGGCGGTTCGGCGATTTCCAAGGCTCTAAAAAAGACATGTATGCTTGATAATGGTGGCCTGAAATCCCTCTACGACAAATATGGAGATGCAGGAGACGTTGCTTTCGAGGCCAAGAAGCGGCAAAGCTTCACTCTTCGTAAGCCTAAGCCCCTGTCAATTAGAGGTGTCTATGACAGTCTTGTAAAAGTCGCCAATAGTAAAGGCACAGGAAGTCAGGAGTTCAAGAAAAGGATCGTCGAAAGACTGTTGCAAGATGCCCAAGGGGCAGAGGAGAGCAGATATCTAGTTCGGACGTTGGCGCAACACCTGCGTATCGGTGCTGTGAAGACTACAATGCTAATCGCACTTTCACGAGCCTTTCTGCTGTCAACGCCACCAGGTGGATCCTTTGACATCAGAGTACAGTCTGACTTAGCTAAGTTAAAAAAGGAAGCGCTAGCTGAGGTTTATGGGAAGGGTGAGGAACTGGTCAAGGCCTGCTTCGCTCGTCGACCGAATTATAACGATCTAGTACCATGTCTCCTCGAAGTTGGAATCTCCGACGAGCTCCTGCTACGATGTGGACTGGCATTGCACATACCCTTACGACCCATGTTGGGAAGTATCACCAGAGATTTGGGTGAGATGCTTACCAAGCTTCAGGGGCGCGACTTCAGCTGCGAGTACAAATATGACGGACAGCGAGCACAGGTACATTGCGACGAGAGTGGCAAAGTATCGATCTTTTCGCGGCATCTGGAAGTGATGACGGACAAATACCCTGATCTGGTTGCACTTGTACCCCGGATACGTGGCGAGAGCGTCAGTAGCTTCATCTTGGAAGGCGAAGTCGTTGCCATTGATCAGGAATCGGGCGATCTCAAAGCCTTTCAAACCTTGACTAACAGGGCGAGAAAGGACGTTGCTATCGGCTCTATTAAAGTCGACGTCTGTCTTTTCTCTTTTGACCTGATGTACCTCAATGGCGAAGAGCTCCTCGATAGACCATTCCGAGAGCGGCGAGAACTTCTGCGAAGTCTTTTTGTTAAAATACCACATCGCTTCACCTGGGTCAAAAACATCGACGCTACCTCTGCCGATTCCGAGACTGTCCTCGAATTCTTCAAATCCGCCACGGATATCAAGTGCGAAGGTATAATGGTGAAGGTGCTCGACAACGTCCCAAACCCATCCCTCCAGGCCATTGACGACGATATGGATGACGAGATCGAAAAGCCGTCTGAATCCATCAAGCCCACGAAGTCTAACAAGAAGACAAAGTCCAAGGCTTCCAAAGCCTCCAACTCAGACAAAGCCGAGGAAAAGGAAAAGGGCACCCGCCGCAAAGCCCTCCTCTCAACCTACGAACCTGACAAACGTCTCGACTCCTGGCTTAAAGTAAAAAAGGACTACAACACCTCCGCCGACACCATCGATCTTATCCCAATCGCCGCTTGGCATGGCCAAGGTCGGAAAGCCAAATGGTGGTCGCCAATACTGCTTGCGGTTCGAAATCCTACCACAGGAAGCCTGGAGGCCGTAACGAAATGCATCTCTGGCTTCACTGATAAGTTCTACAAGGAAAACAAAGAGCGGTACAACGAGGATACGCGAGAGAATCTGATTAGTAGACCGAGCTATGTCGAATACCCATACAATCCTGATGTTTGGTTTGAGCCACAAGAGGTATGGGAGATGGCGTTTGCGGACATCACAAAGAGCCCGACTTACACGGCTGCTATCGGTCTGGTGGATGAGGATAGAGGCTTAAGTATGAGGTTTCCGCGGTTCTTGAAGATCAGGGAGGACAAAAGTATTGATGAAGCTTCTACCGCGGACTTCCTCGCTGAATTATGGTTCAAGCAGGAAGCCAAAGGTGGTGGCGGCGGTATGAAAGAAGCACAAGAGGTAGATGAGGATGATTGAGAGGAGTGACTCTGTTATTGGATTATTCGACGTTGACATACCCAACATGCACATTGCTGCATTAAATAATGTGCAGTACTTCTGATGCGGTTTTTTTGCTCCAGACCCTTCTACCAATACCAATTTTCCCTGTGCCTTTGATTGTATCAAGACTCGAAGACTTCCATCCTCTACAGGCTTCCAGAAGAACATCGCTTCCGAATTACCACAATGCTTCTTTGTCCGCGATGATCAGGTATAAGCCACTCTCATACATGTAGAAGTGTTCCATTCGTTGCTATTCCCATCAGTGAATTTCCCAAAATGTATCAAACAACATCCAAGCAGGCAAAAGTGCCTGGAGACCAGATATTCCCAGTCAACTATGATAGACTGTGGGAGCAATTGACCACGAGAGGGGCCAGATAAGATCAAGTCAAAATGGATCTGTCGAACCTCAATCCCAGGTGCGTCTGTGTTCCCGTTAAGGATCTTCTCAGTTATCAAGTCTTCCTTTCCAATCGTGATTCATAATTTACCAAAAGTAACCAGAAATGATAAGATTTGAAGATGGAAGTCTAAGCAGCATTGAGTAGCTCATACCCCCCAATATTGGTGCTCAGCGCTGTTCAGCTTTCGCTAGACATAGATGTTACAAACTCACGGCGTGATCTAACAAAGTCAGCAGTCAAAGCTCCAACGGACTCCTAAAGCAAAGCCTCGTCACCTCTTTCATTTATCACAGCCATAGCTCTACAGATCGGAACAAGCACCAGTCTACCATGTTATCATCGGGAGAGCCAGGGGATGTTATGGGCTGGACATAAGTACTAGCAAAAGGACCACGCTAGCCTGATTTGGCTTTCACTTTTCTTACGACTCTAACAATGAACGTCTCACTATCCCGAAAAGCTTCAACTCTCAGGAGGGTGGAGACGGCTATTCTGACGAGAGTAGAAAATGAGATTCGGAAGTCGGGGTGGTCTTGCTCGAGCAATGCGGATGGATTTCGTCAATTGAAGACTCGATCATGCTTTTAAGTAAGCCCACTGAGAACATAACAAGGGATGAGCTCCACAAATGGCTAAAGAGACACTTCGTCTCCATTTCATCGCCAGCTCATCAATTCTATCAAATGAGGCTGCGAGGCCCTCTAGATGAGCAGTCCCTATTCCTTGCCATCCTTCACCATTCCCAAACAATCACAAAACACATCTGAAACCATTCGAGTGATTCATCACAGCTTTCAACCAGCTTCGCAGCCACCTCATTTGGAACTCATCACCACCTCGTATTGAGAGCTTCGTCGACTGCCACCTATCAGAATCTCAAGAATGGACGCACCACCAAACCTCCTGATATACCGCTCCGACGGCCGCTTCTGCATCTCCGCTTACAACGTTGACTGGCCCCTCTACTTCCGCACCATCAAAGCCGAGCTAGCTTCCGACCTCGCCCTCGCTAACGTGTCCTACATCTCCATCGAGCACGTAGGGAGCACCTCAGTCCCAAACCTGAGAGCAAAAGCCATCATCGATATATTGCTCATCATCTCCCCCAACGAGTTCCATGAGGCAAAGAGACTGCAGATACTTGACGCTCTGAGTGGCCGGAGACCAGGTCAAGGTGCGTATCATAATGACCATGGGGATGGCAGCATAAACGGCCGGTGGACATTGAAATTACCAGGCGTATACCCTGTACGTACCATCAAAACCCAGCTCTAGAAACCGGAGAGCTGAAAGGCTACTGATATATCCACCTCCTCTAGTATCGTAGCCTCTACGTCGTCGCAGATGGTTCCGTCCCACACAGAAACTCGATAGCAGTGCGCGACACCTTAAGAAAAAGACGAAGCATTACGGAACGACTATGAGCGTATCAAACGAGAGCCTGCTAAGACGACGAAGAGGGAGGATCTGCATATGTATTCTGTGAGCAAGACACCAATCATTCGGAAGATTTTGAAGACGGCAGGATGGACGGATGGGGACGTGGCTGAAATGGAAGCAGGGAACCAGAGAGTAAGGCGTTTACTGCCGGAGATTGCTGTGCTGGGCGATGAAGATGGAGAGCTGGTGGAAGGGAAGGGAGAGCAATGCGATTCCTAGCAACGCGTGAGGATGGAATTTAAGTTTCCCGCTGTGGGTGCCGTGGTGTGTGGCGCAATGGGTGGTACGAGGAGTAGATTTAGATGAGTAAGTAGCAGCTCGAAAGTAGTGAATATTCTTCTGCCCTCGATGATTTGCATGAGACTCGGTGTGTTTGCTGCAGTTGGCCGAGATCGAAGAACGCTTTGTAATTCTATCTCTTATGAGACTCTTCTGAGAGGCGTGACAAGCCCAGCTAAGAAGCATCGGTATCTTTACATTAGAAAAGCGCCATGTCCATTATCATTCCACATGGTATCATCATAGAACAAGCATCGCGTCTCAACCACTCGTTTTCAAGTCCCTAGAAACTCCACCTTTTCCAACGCTCATATCCGCTGAGAGGAAACGACCATCCTTGAAGAAAACCCTCCTAATACTGCCCACTATACTTAACATCCTCTTTCGCCTCCTTGATACTCCTATGCAGTTCCGTATCCAAAAAATTATAATACGGATCAACCGCACAAAAGGGATGTTTCTTCAACGTCTCCGCCGTCGCTCTCGCGCCCGGCTCAACCTCAAAACAATCCCACATAAATGACAACCCATTCGGCGAAGTGTTTTTACTGACATCCTCCGGAATAGGCGGTGGCTGATTCAAACTACCCAACTTGTAGATAGCGCCCACGGCTTCTTCCTTCGACCAGGGCCGGCGTCCAGAGAACATTTCTAGCACGACACAGCCGAGGGACCAGATGTCTACTTTGGCGCTGTAGCCTTGGCCTTGGGAACGAATGACTTCGGGGGCCATCCAAAAGACGGAGCCTTGCATGCTGTTTGTGACGTCATTGCCATAGATGTTGTCTGTTTTCTTTGAGATGCCGAAGTCGGAGATTTTGCAGGTGCCGTCGACGTCGAGGAGGATGTTGTCGGCTTTGAGATCGCGATGGAGGACACCCTCTGTGTGGAGATAGGCAAGACCGGCGAGGGTTTGGCGGGTTAGGGAGCTGACGAGGGATTCTTCGAATTTACCGTGTTTGCGCAGGCAGCTGCCGACGCTGCCACCGGAGATGTACTCGAGGAAGATGGAGATGGAATACTCTTTGCGTTCGCAGCCGAGATATTGCACAATATTCGGGTGCTCGAGATGCTGCATGGTGTCAATTTCTTGGTCGAGGGCGCTAACCATTTCCTTCATTTTGTCTTTGTCTTGACCAGCTGCTTTTTGATTCACTTCCACCTGCTTGACAGCTAAGAAATCACCAGTCGTAAGATTGATACCAAGGTAGACACGTCCGTAGCTGCCTTTGCCAATCAGCTGACCTCTCCCGATCTGGAAAGAGTTGACCCCAGCAGGTATGTCTTTAGGTACAGCCTCTATCAGGCTAACACGGCTTCCTCTCCCAGGCTTGATTTGAACAATGTTCGCTCCAAACATCTTCGTACTCTTGCGTCGCATAATGTCCCCTGACTTGCCGCTTGTCGATACCTGTGTGTTTCTCTTCGACGACCCTTCGTAAGCTCCCCTCGCCACATCACGAATAGACTTCATTCTCCCTAAACCTCCGCTCTTGCGTATACTTCGTGCGGCCATTGACTGAACGGTGGCCCTACTCTTCAACGTTGATTCCTCAGAGCCTAACGTCTCGGACTCCTCAGCTATAGATTCGGGACGAATTCCTCGATCATACAGTGATGATCGGAGAGCGCGTCTCGCCGCAAACGAAGGCTCAACAGTAGCAGCGTCCATCGGATTCTGTTCGACGCCAGCATTGGGAGATACTGGTGGGGAACCAACGAGATCCTCTACTACAGGCTCATCGAGATTGAGGTTAGGGAAGAAAGCGTCCAGATTGTTCAGCAGGTCCTCAGCGGGTGGTCGATTAGCCCAGACGTCGTCTCTCGCAAAAGACTGTCGCCGTGAAAGCTTGGAAGGATCTGGGTAGTCCGCCGATGTTATAGCAGATGTGCTCGATTCTGGGGCATGACGCTCAATCTTCGACTGGGTGATGGGATGCCCTTCATCATCAAGCTCAGGCGTATCACTCGAATGATTTGTTGACGTGCTTTGCGAAGTATCAGGCGTCTTAAAAGTGACGGACCGCCCTTTCATCCTGCGCTGACTGCCTTCTGTATTGACTGTGAGTGTCGGTCGTCTCTGCATGCCGCTGGCTTTTGCAAGTGGCTTCGCGAATAGACCATCGTCAGAGTCATCATCCGACTCTTGTTCGAGGCTAGGCTTCTGATCGAACTCGACTTTAGTTTCCTTGAAGGAGAGAAGGGGCCCGTACGACTTCGGTCTACCAAACACAGACCCTTTGCGCGACGGTGGATGAGATCCTGGACTGAGATTTGGCGAAAGAGGCTTGCGCATCTTCTCGATCGAGGGGTTCTTCGGCTTCGCCATGTTCGTCTGCAAAGCTAAACTTGGTTTCCGTGATTCGACGCCGTCAGGTAAACCTTCTTGATAGTCAGGGATTCTGAACGCCATATCGTTTTTGCCATAGGTAAGGTCGCCAGGACTTCGGGGGGACCCACCTGGACTATCCTTGCCAGACCCATTGCGCCCAAAGCCCACGGTCTGCAGAGACGTCGAGGTCTTACCCGGGTCGTTGTTGTCGCGTAAGGTCATGTTTCTCCTAGACCCGATGGGTTTACCAGCGGTGCCAGCTATTTTCCCAGCTTCTATTAGAGCCTCGCTGATACCTGCACTGACTGATGGCGTCGGTCCTACAGCTTTGCGACGACCTCGTTCCGCCATCTCTTCCGGAATGGCGTCGCCCAAAGACTTCCTCTTTGATATGTCGGATTGACTGGAGGTTGACGAGCGAAGCGATTCGCCAGCCTTTCTGCTAAATGAGTTTGCCTTTTCTAGCATTACAGATCCTGGTGGAGGAGCTGGTGGTTTCCTCAGGGGCACCAGTATCTCAGGCTTCTTGTCCTCATAAGGCGAACGACGTGGAGTATCGAAATTGATGATGCCATCACGCTTGATGCCAGCTGCATTCACGTCGATGGGCGAGGGTGACTTCTTGGTCTTCGCTTGCTTCCCTTCTTGATACGCTTTGCCCTTCTTCTCGGTCTCCTTCTGATGTTCCTCTACAGCAGCTAGAAGAAATTTACCCCACTCATCTGAAGGTATCTTACCATCCTCGTGGGCAGCTCTAAGCGCTTGCAGCGTGTCCTTTGCTGAGATTGTGGGCGGAGATGCTGTTACAACGCTAGGACTTCCGTTCGTGCTCTCAACAGAACGTGGAGGGTCACACGGGGTGGCGCTGTCTGCTTTAAGAGTGTTTTGTCGTAAATTCATTGGAGGTGATTTGGACCGCATCCGCCCGTTGGTCTTCAGACGAGCGTAGCCTTCTTCATCCAGAGCTTTTCGAGGAAAGCGACTTCCAGGAGGTGGCGACATACCCATACCCAACCCAGGAGACAAGCCTGGCGGTGCTAAAGATGCTGATGTAGGGCCTCGTCGGACGTAAAATTTCAAAGAGCCTGTAGAATCTGCTCTGGTATGCTTATTCATCAGCAGCATAGGATCAGAAAGCTGTTCGTCATGCTCAAGTTGACCGGGCTCGGTGAGATATATCTGGGCCATATCGTGATCCGAGTAATTTAAGCCTCTGCAGATGCTTTCTCGTAAGGCATCGGCAGTATCAGCGTCGGTAACATCGACAAGGCGATAAGTCCACATATCGGAAGTTACGAGAACGTATCGTCTGCCGCCACTCTGGCGGGTAAACGCTCGCTCACGCAGAGCTCGTTCATGTTCCGACACTTGGGTAGATGCCGAAGATGGCCTTTCTAGCGATGTGCTACTGTTATTGTGACCGTTCCGAGCAAAAGGCAACATCGGAGGAGCAATACGATAGTAGTTTAGAGGACTTGTTGGTGATTCCAGATTGTGATCTTCTGGAGAGGGGTGAGACGATCCATCGTCCTTCTTTCGCTTCCGAAACCTGTCTAAGAAGCCCTTTGTGAGCTCCTTTGCGCTAGACGGGGCTTCATCAGCAACTTGTCTCCCAACGACCTCAAGATTCGGAGGCCGCTGGCTCTCTTGCCCATTTCTGCGATCCATCCCGCGCAGAAGGTTAGAAGTAGATCCTGCTGTATTGTTTGACATCATAGAGTCATTACTGCCAGTCTTTCGATGGCCAGGGCGACCGTAGGGCGGCGCTGACAAGGTACCACCTGGAGTGGACGAGACGAGTTGAGCATGTTGAGTTGCAGGACTGCTGTTTTGAGGACCAGCATCATAGCCAGAGCGAACAGCATCGCCAATGAATGTAGAGCCTGCACCTGTCTCACTCGAAACGTTGGGGCTATGGCGTTTCGAAGCAGCATCGTTGATGTTGTTTAAGATACCTCGAGTGAAGCCGGTTCGGGTTGAGGGGGTTTGAGTCATCTCGTGCAATGCTGGATCGCTGGTTGAAGGATTGTTGCCATATGCGTATGCAGGTATTGGAGACGTGCTACTAAGGGCCTTCGAACCCATACGGGGATTAAGGTTGGGTGCTGGAGTCCTGAATTGGCTGCTAGGGCTGTCCTGACCTCCACCTGCAGTGCTCGGTGTAAACGCGAAGGCATCTTGGCGGCCCAGATTTGGGGAATTCTCAACACCTCCATCAGTAGACGCGCTTTTCGGGATGATCTGCTGGGACTCGCGTCGTCCATGCGATGTCTTGGGGCCAACATCTGCGCCCTCAACAATCCTACGAACAAGCCTGCGCATTCTCTTCCCCTCTTCCCTCTCTCTGCCCTGGTCCCAGCCTGTACCACTTTTGCTGCATTCTCTTGCTAGTCTTGGGTAGACTACCTGATGCATCATTCCGAAGTTGCCCCTTCCGCCGTTGCCTCGACCTAGGTCTAAAAAGTCCGCACTATGCATATCCAAGCCCTTGAATGTCTCTTGCCAGTCGTTCGAGAATCCATTCCCAGCCAGCCATATTAGAACGCGGTCGAGTGGCCATTGAAGCGCTGGATCGTTCGGAGATAACAATGCAGAGCTGGTGCTGTTGGTATGATGGTGACCTTGGGTAGGAGTTCCATCTTGAATCGCAGAAGCTGGAGTTTGGGCTTGCTCATTGGGGAATGGCGTGGGGTGATGCCGAGTGAGGGGCGTTTGAGGCACAGATGCGTTGACGTGTTCACTAAATGTTGGAAGTCCCCCAGTGGCTGGCGAGATAGCAGATGTAGGCCCGTTGAAGAATCTTTGATCAGCCAGCATCTTAGCTTCTGCGGCCGAATACGAAAAGCTGTCATCGCGCCGGATACTTGGCTCCTCGGGTTTCTGCGAGTAGAGTGCGGGTATGCCTACCCCAGGTCCAAAAGAATCTCCGCCAGGTATATACGTTGCCGAAACTACGGCTTCGTTCTGAGGCGGCGGTGGGGGAATCGACAGTTGCCCGGGTTGGTTGTTTCGATAGGTGGGGTGTTGAGGATATGGATTCATCTGAGCTCCAACGTGACTCGGGCCCAAAGGCGGTGGTGGAGGCAAGTACGATTGTTGGCGTCCCCAGCCTTGTTGGGGCCAGCCAGTTGGACCATTATTGGTAGTAGCTGACGGAGGGGGACCAGGTGGCGGCGGTGGAACCATATTGTGAGAAATATTAATTGCCGACGGACGAGGTGGGGGTGGAGGGAGGTTCATCATATGATTCTGCTGCTGAGGGGTTTGGGGAGGCCCCGGTATGTAAGGTGGATTCATTTGCGGATTGGATGCGAATCGCTGTCCTTGTATGTATTCCAGGGGAATCTGGTTTCTTGCTCCTGCTCGGTATGGAAGAGGCCGATTTGTGCTCAGTAGTCCAGCGGCTTGGTCTGTATTCGCTCTTGGCCTCTGTGCAGCCGTCTGCGCAGACGGTGGCACTCCGCCAGAGATAGATGGGTACGGTGACCCAATGCCCTGTGAGGGTATCAACAGATTTGATCCAGTGCTACGTCCGTATGTAGGCACATCGTTCAACACCAAGTCTTCTGGTACGGTGGACCCGTTTGACGCCTGAGGATAGTGGGACGGCGAGGGCGTTGAAGTTTGCCTTGCGTTGTTGTCAGAGTTGTTCGATCGTGCAGATGACGATCGCTGACGCGAGGTCATCCTCCAACCAGGGGTTAAGGATCGATGTGTAGGTTGACTCCATTCATCGAAGGCTGATGATCAGATGTTTTGCTTTCGGTAGGCGGTAGTGTTCCATGAAGGGCTGGAGGCTAATCCGCGGGTATCTTTATTCAACCCCGGTATTTCTCGTCTGTCTCCTACAAATTCCCAGCTTTCCAAAAAGCAATGTCTGCCAATTCGTGCTATCTGGTCGTATCTAGAGGTCGAAGCGGAGCCGAGGTTATGTCAATCTTACCGTATTTGGGCGCCTCGTCTCTGACGGAAGTGTAAAGAGCGAACTGAGCACCTATGGACTACAGAGCTTGTCAGCTTGAAGGAGTTCAATGCCTCGAATGAGCAAGGCACATAAAAGTTACGTGTAGGCAAACATACATCTCCAAGCTCATCTAAGGAAAAGCGACCGCCTCAGGCCTATCGCGTGCAGCGCTAAGGTTTTTGAGCTTCGAGAGGCTGCGCGAAAGCAATCGGCTGCCGGCAAGCAATTCTGCCACTACCAACGAAGCGTGGTCAAGCTCTCGAGGCTAAGATGTAAAAGCCTTCTTGTGATCGTTGAATCAGCCTCAATAGTTGCGGTTGCGCCTGTCCAATCGCTGGCCAGACCGTCATCTAGCCGCCTTAGGGCAAGCGTGGTCCGCCAGCGGTCCAAGCAAGCCTCAACCAGCATGAGATCTCTGCTTCGACGTCTCATGAGATTTCATGCGTCTTGAAGATACAACGCGGCGTTTTTGGATTGTTCTATCAGCAGCATGTATCTTGCGTGGGACTGAACTCCGAAGTGAGAAATGGTTATCGTACCTTTCTGAGAGCGAATAGGCCCAGACTAGAATTGGGGGGCCATGTTGATGTACTGTTTTTGGCTACTGCAAAACGATCAACTCTCGTTTTCGTTGCAGAAACGTTTCTGCGACAGCAAAATCGTTTCTCTTTTTGATGAACAAGCACTTCTGCGGTTCAAGTGTCCGTAGGCTCGGAGAGCTGGAAAAGGTAGGGACACTGAGTGCACCTATGATTTCATTTTGTATGCATTGTTATACTCAATCTGGCTTCACGGCGGAAAAATTAATAACCTCGACTTGGTTTTGCAAGTTCCATGGAGGGTACGGCAGGGCTGATCGCTCGAAGTCGTGGATTGTGTGGCGCTCGTTATTCCGAAGCATCAATTGCACTGTTTTTACAACGTGAAGGAAGGCTTGAGGGCATGCTACCATGTTGGCGCGTCGATCAGTATGAATCCTATTGTTTGAACTATTGTTTATGGATATTGAGTGCTGTTTCTTTTGGCTAAAGCACCTTTACTACCCCAGACGTGGCGAACGTGGTGGCTCAGCAAAGCATGCCCGCTGTCAAAACAGCCAACAAGGCTCAGCCAAGCATTCTAAGCGGTCATCATGTTGGTGAAAGGAATTTTCTACGTCGCAGCTGTCTTTTAGGCGTAAAGGCCAACGTGGATATACTACGCGTACTAGGGTGAAAAGGCAGGACTCATTAACAGGAGTCAAGGCCCTATTGCAACGAGGATCTGCATTTCTGCAAGAGCGAGGCTTTTTAACCTTTTCCCCTATTGCTTCTAGGCTGCCTCATAGCACAACATATAAGACCGTGATGGTGGACCCTCAGAACTTCAAGGACAGGACACGCTCCCCGCCCAATTCCTCAGCCAACACACGTGAAAACATTGCAACACTCCAGCACCGGTACATTCCAGTATCTCCAATCTTACCACCATGCATCTCCTCTATCTTCTCCCCGCGCTTCTCTCCGCCGCTTTCTCCGCAGTCCTCAATCTACGAACGCCTCAGGGAGGCTCTTGTACTGACGGTACCGCAAACGTCTGTTCTGCCAATGACCTCGCAATTGTAGGTTCCATCAACTTTCACTCAAAGAAAATTTCAACAATCTGTACTGTTTCTCTAGCGGAAGAAAAGCCCTGACGCTTGCGCAATGCATAGTTGACATGCACCGACGGTACATGGACCATTAGGGAAGATTGTAGTGTTGAAAACCTAGCATGTCAAAGATTCTGGGCTGAGTAACGGACTTATGTGCCTTGATGCACACTGTGAGTTTACTTGCTTGCGTGAGGTGGGAGCCAGATATTTCGATATTATTGACTTGATATACGATCTTTTAGTCGGTCCTCCCGGTGAAGAGTAGAGAAACGTTTGGCTAGTCGGCGTGTGCGAGAAGCCAATCGATTGATGTGGGGTGGCTGAGGTTCCCTTTGCCTTTGTTTGAGCTGTGAGGCATCACGTCGATGAGTCGGTGCGATGTAAAATTATCGTTTTCGCAAAAAGTTCAAAAACCAGGTCCAACCTCCTGCTCCAGAAATGATCAGAACGTTGCTCCTAGCACTCACTTAGTCCAGAAGAACCCCGTTTGAGACCGCTCGCCTCTAGTTGCAAGCTTCGAGGGTAAAGCTGTCCTAACAAGCCACTCAATAGAAATTAGAGACGGGACTGGCCGTTTTCCTTGTCTCCGTTCCCACATGTAAGGTCCAAGATCGGAACTCCAGGCAAATCCCCCTTGCCTATCTATGGCTCGCTTTCGGCGTTCAACAACCTTCCCAATGCTGAAGTCGTCGCAGTGCAACGGGAGGCCAGAGGAAAAATCAGCATCTGCGTTGCTGGTTTTGCATGTGACACGCCCATAGGAAGGGTTGAACAAGCTGAATTGTCCGAAGATGGGCACTGTCTTATATATGAAGACAATGTCTAGCTGCTGGAGTGGTGCACCGTGCTTATGACTCTGGATAGATTCGTACATGTTGCTTTCAGCTTGTTCCCCTTTGTTAGATATATACAGTTGAAAGAAGGTAAAGCTAGCGCAAAAATTGTGTGCAGTGCCGGTCAATCGCTACACGCATTGTGAAAAGGCGGAGTTTCGAAAATCGAGCCATAATACAGATCACATGCGAGGCAGGGGGCCATTCGTCGTGAGTGTAGTTGAAGAAGCCGCAACGTGGGTGATGAACAAGCACACATTGAGCGCAGGTCAAGGCGACCTTTGATATGTATGGGCAATGCAAGCGTATCATACTGAGGTCCTCGGGCGAATTGTTGAACCAGGCAATAGACCACGCTTGCACATTCGTATTTAGACCATACTGCAAAGCTTCGAAAGTGTTCTCGGAGGCAAGAAGTAAATCTAATAAGGGAAAGCGTTGCACGTCCTTGGCTTCAGGATTGTTTGAATAGATCTGGAGTGTTTTGCAGTCTGCCGATGCAGACAGATACAGGGAGTTTGATTCCGTGCGTCCTGGCGACTGCAGAAGCGATGCGGCCAGAATGAGAGTTTTATAGATATAGGATTGGGTGAGGTTTCGACAAGTACGTGACGCGGGACACAGGCTTTGAAGACCACAGATAGAAATTTTATGAAGCTTAAAACATTAACAGTGACAAGCGGAGTGCCCTCTACTCTGACTTACTCCTTCCAGAATAACAATGATGAGTTCCCCTGGCAGGCTCTCGAGGGAAGAACGTCGTTGTGCAGCCATTGGACCTGTTCAGTTTAAGGCCGTTGTCAAACGCCCCAGAATATGCGTACGAGAGGATCCAAAGTACCCCTTACCTAGAACGTGAGCTGTGATGTTTGAGAGGCCACCGTTGCAGCAAAAATGTCCCCGAAGTTCTTTTCAACAGCAGTGGCATCAGAACGACCGTCACATCTAATGGTCGTGCAGTTTTCGTGGGCAAGACGTTACTGCTGACAGGTGGCAATGGTCTCTGGAGGCTCTCACGCCCTTAACAAAATGCTTGTCGATGAGGGGAGCCCTAAGCGAGCCCCCAAGGGGAGCACTAACGGGCCGCCGAGAGTGATTCTAGGCGGTGGAACAGGGATCTCCCGGGACGGCTCTGGGGTCGCCCTAGGGCCCTCATTGACAATCAGTTTATTGAGGGCGTCGTGGGCGTGGCTCTGAAGCTGAAGAAGATCAACGACGCTTGCCTGAACAGGTCAAGTATCTGGGGTAACGCTAAAAGACACCAAGCTTTTAGCCACGAAACTGTATTTGTCCGCTTCGCTGCCGCTTCGTTCGTTAGCAGATAGCAAAGTGGTCAGTGGTGAGAATCTTCACTCGCTGGCGTAATACTAATTCCCATTCTCACTCTACCAATCACTTATCCCAACGCCCGCATAACATGGAGGCTCTGCTTCGCTGAACCAGGCCCCTGGAATTCGCCAATTGGTTGCTAAATACTGTTGAACCCTTGCCCCTCTGAACCAGTCGCATGTCAGTGCCCAGTCACTGCATCACGCAACGGCCTCGCATATACCTCACGAAGCCTATCTTACGCGAGTCATTCCTTCCACGCTTCGCGCTTACCTTCCCTACCACCATATCCCATCCCTCGGCCGTGTCAAACCTTGTCGTTTGCTGTTGATCCATCCAAGAACTCCGGACCCCAAGATAGCAAGCCTACATTGGATCTTTCCCTCCGGACTGTGCCCGAGGACGATGTCAAGAGTGCCTGGATACCAGGCTGTTCTACGCTTCATAGACCCGGACAAGGCAAAATAGGGGAGTTGTTCGTCTAGAAGGAGCTACAATGGACCAGACCAATGTTAGCAACATGAGCGGTTACTACCAGAGGCAGTACTCTGCGGAGGATCTGCAAGGACTAGGAGACCTGAATAACCATGATGGGATGATGGGCGTCATGAACTCGAATGGCATGAACAACTCGGGAATGATGGGCAGTCACATGTTGGACGATATCGTTACTCAGAACAACAAAGAATTACATCGAAGGAGGAGCTTCCACCAATCACACTCTTACAACGGATCTAATAGAGCGATGCAGGATTCGGATTCGAGGAGGTCGTCCATGTTGGAATTCGGGCCAGGAAGTGGTAATGAACTCGAAGGGTTCCAATTTGAACCAACGCCTGTTCCAACAAACACTGGAATGCAGCGCCCCGGAAATATCGCTCAACGGAGACTCGACAGTCAAAGAGCAAGACGCCAGCTGTCCACCGAGGATTTGGCGCTGAACACGAGTTTCCCCAGCATGGCGCCAAACTATACCCCAATCTCCTCCTCATCGCCATACGGCCACCCAATCAGCTCTGGCGACCCCATGGGCTTTGATATTTCTAGTAATTACATGACAGGTAACATCATGATGGGAATGGATTACTCTACCTCGGGCCTCGACAACGGCAACAATGGTAGCATGACGCCGAGGAACACCTTTGGACATAACAACTTCATAGCCAGCGCTACCGATTCTGCTATGCAACAGGGCATGTCAGCTTCGATACCAGGGCGAATGCATGATCCAGGTGGTGGCAATGCCGGTAGCCTCGCTACGCATGATGAGATGGAGAAGATGCCGAACATGCAGCTGTCCGATCAGATGCCAAATATGCCGATGCAAAACAACAGCTCGCAGCCTCCAATGTCAATGTCAATGCCAAATCCGAGTCCTGCTGTTCAGATGCGCAATCAGCACGGCCTGCCTGACTACCAACCCTCAAAGCCCCAACCTACTCCGAACCTCGATATCACCACTAATTCCAATGGATTACCCTACCAAGGGCAGGGAACTGCCGGACAGCAGGTCATACCGCAGTATCGCAACGCCTACTCATCAAGTGGGTTCGATATGCTTGGAGTCCTCATGCGGGTCGCAGCGCGGCCAAAGCCGCAGATCAACATTGGAGCTGTCGACTTGTCATGCGCCTTCGTGGTATGCGATGTCACTCAGCACGATATACCGATTGTGTACTGCTCAGACGTATTCGAACGTCTGACCGCATACACGAAGCACGAGATTCTTGGGAGGAATTGCCGATTTCTGCAAGCACCAGATGGAAAGATCCAAGCAGGCGTCAAGCGGAAATACGTTGACGACCAGTCTGTATTGCGAATCAAGAACATGATTAGCCAGCACCAAGAAACGCAAATAAGTCTTATCAATTACCGGAAAGGAGGCCAGCCGTTCATGAATTTGCTCACTATGATACCCATAACCTGGGACACGGATGAAGTCAAATACTATGTTGGATTCCAGGTCGATCTTGTGGAGCAGCCAGCTTCCATAACAAACAAGAACCCTGGTAAGTCTCTTCTCCGCCTGGGTAGATAATGTACTAATATTCCGTCAGACGGATCATACTTGATTAATTATCAGAGGTCAGGGTTGCCACCATATCTGATACCAGAACATCATCGCCAACGGGACTCAGAACTTGGCCAGACTGTTGGCCGAGACGATGTCTCAACCGTCCTCAGCACGATTGGAGCTGGCGAATCGGAGCTCTCGAAGCGGATCTGGGATAAGGTTCTGCTCGAAAACACTGACGATGTGGTGCATGTTCTGTCGCTCAAGGGCCTCTTTCTATACCTTTCCCCATCGAGTCGAAAGGTGCTCGAATATGATCCTAGCGAACTCGTAGGTACAGCCTTGTCTTCTGTTTGCCACCCTAGCGACATTGTGCCAGTGACGAGAGAGCTTAAAGATACCTCGAACGGAGCTGCCGTCAACGTCGTCTTTAGGATACGGCGGAAACACAGTGGCTATACATGGTTTGAGAGCCACGGATCATTGCATCTGGAGCAAGGGAAAGGTAGGAAGTGCATAATTATGGTCGGCCGCGAACGACCGGTATACGCTTTGGCACGGGGAGACATTGACGCAGTAGGTGGCTTCGGTGAGAGCGAGTTATGGACCAAGATGTCCACGTCAGGCATGTATCTCTTCGTTTCATCCAATGTCCGCAGTCTTCTTGATCGGCAGCCTGAAGATCTAGTGGGCACTAGCGCTCAAGCGCTGATGCGGCAAGAGTCGAAGCTCGAGTTTGGCAAAAAGCTCGAGCTTGCTCGTACTGGCGTCAGAGCAACTTTCAAGCATGACGTACAAAACAAACGTGGACAGACTCTTCAAGCTCGCACGACCATCTATCCGGGAGACGCTGAAGAAGGCCAGAAACCAACTTTCTTGGTCGCACAAACACGGCTCTTGAAACTGCCACGGACACTCAATAGGCAAGCAGCTACTTTGCCGCCAAAAGTGGAACAAAAGTCTATGAGTCCCACATCGTCACCTGACGCACAAACGCCAACATCCACTACTACAAACACGAAAGGGGTTACGACACAAGCAGGTGGCAACGGTCTTGTCATTGGCAATCAGCACGAAGCTCTTGCTTCAGAAGAGAATGTCTTCGACGAGCTCAAGACCACGCGAAGTACCAGCTGGCAATTTGAGCTGCGGCAAATGGAAAAGCGGAACCGATTGCTCGCAGAAGAGTTACAGAGTCTGCTTTCCAGCAAGAAGAAGCGGAAGCGGCGTAAGGGAGCAGGTCAGTTGCAGAAAGACTGCGCTAATTGTCATACACGGGTGACTCCTGAATGGAGGCGAGGGCCAAGTGGCAATCGTGACTTGTGCAACAGCTGCGGACTCAGATGGGCGAAAGAGGTAAGCATGCACGCACCATCCTCCAATTTTTGCAGCCCATGATTAACCACAACCATATAAACAGAATGGCCGCGTAACCCCACGCACCTCCTCTCAAAAATCTGACAAAGAATCCGCCTCCCCCGCACACTCTACCTCCCTCAACTCACTCGCCGGTCTCGACAAGACAGGTACAGTTGCAGACAAGACAAAGTCAGTACCTTTGCAGCAGCAGATATCGCCGCAAGGCCTGAATACTAATTCGCACAATGCAAAGATGGCCCGCATGGAAGCTGCCGCCGGCTTAGGACTTGGCGGAGGCATCCCAGCCAAGATAGAGGAGGGTGTCGAGCCCAGGCAAGGACAGGGACTAGGACATTGAATGTACATAATACTAATGAAAGGGAGTGCGATTTGAATACCCGGGGTGCCAGCACTCATGTTATTACCACTAATGATGCGTTTTATCTCAAATATTAGAGGTATTCATTATGTGGTGAGAAAGAGAGAATATTTTCGGATCGGAGCGTTTAACATGTTGTGTGACCATGCACCGAGAGGTTATTGGGGCGCAAGTACACTACCTGGCGGCCATTTGAAGCGGCTTTTGTAAGGCGCTTGGGTGGCACTGGTGTGCGCAGATGCTCCTTGTGCGCTCCTGAGCACGGTCCATAGTTCGTTGTTAGCTAGTTACTGAATCATTGCGTAATAGCAAGATCATCTCACACACACCACAAGTCCCAGCTTTTGGATTAAGCTTATCTGATCTCGGAGAATACTGCACCAGTAATATTCTACTGACTTCAGAGGAGTCTGCTACATGCTTCCACCTACGTTGAAGTTTTCAATGCACACACACACACATCCCCGAACAAGGTCTTGCACAATCGACATCTCAAGGTCACTACGAAAAATCCTCGAATCAACTTCTCCAGGCGCCTGCTACCCAATACTCTTGTTCGGGATCATCAAATTCGTCCTGTAAAGTAAAACATGTCGACCACCAAACTCCAAGGCCGTCCAGATCACATGACCATCAACGACCACCTCTGCCGACGTTTCACACCAGTCGATCACAACGCCAAAGTTGCTCTTTCTCGCCTAGTCTCCCTTAGGGATCGACCTATTTGGGCACCAACGGCCCCGGGAATTTAATTTTTGCCAAAAGCAAGCACCCGGGACTTTTCTCCAGCAATAAACAGTGCGTTCGATGACGCAAAACCAGTGGTGCCACCACATGAATAGCTGAGGCTGTTGAGGTGTGGTTCGATTTGAGTTTCCTGAGACCGAGGTCTGATCCGTTTGGCTCAGCTAAGTTCCACATGGCTTTCAGGGATGAGATCCCTTATAGCAGATCTGAACAAGGGGGGAACGGGGGAAGCTGCGAGCGATCTACTTATCAACCCAGTCCCCCGGCCTTCTGGCTTGCCTTCTGGAAGGTTTGGGAAATTTGATGTCTGAACGACCTCTTACGACCTTTGACTACTTTCGCTGCTACGAGTGTTCAGAAGGTACGTCACAGTGTCCTGGTTGTCACTCAATTGCTACATTGAATATTCGGACGACTCAGCGGCCGTTCAAGGATCCAGAGAAGCTGAAAACTTTCTTCTTGGCCGCCAAGGGGGCAACGGGGCAGGCTTCTGAGTTCGCCCCATCATTACACGCGCTCACTGCGCGAAGGTACCACCCAATGGACGACGATAATCGAATATCAATCACCGTGTGCGGAGATGGTGGTTGCGGTATGCTTTCCATTTCCACGACGACACTAGCGCAGGAATGGCACTGATTCGAAGCCCGCTAAATAGGAAAATCATCCATTACACTACGGCTGGTCCGAAGTCAATGGACGCACGAGTAAGCCATGGACCCTCATAAACAGCATTGACGCCGCTAATCATATCTCCCACCACAGATATGACCCCACAATAGGTTGTTCCATCCCCCACCTCCCCTCACGGACACCGGACCATCTCTAACCCAACCACCCAGAGGACTCCTACTCCACCACCCGCACCATAGACGGGCAGTCCTACTTCCTCTCCCTAACCGACACCGCCGGCCAAGAAGAATACAGAGGCCTCTGGGCCGCCTCAAATCTCAAATCCGACGCCTTCCTCCTCGTCTACGACATCACTGCCGCCTCCTCCCTGCCACAACTAGATCACTTTATGCAGATGATTGATATGGAGTGTGAGCATAGGCAGGATACGGGCGCTGTGCAGCCGGTCAAGATTGTGGTGGGGAATAAATGTGATTTGAAGGAGGGGAGGGTGGTGCTGGCGAGAGAGGGGTTGGAGTGGGCGAGGGGAAGGGGGTGCGGGTTTATGGAGACGAGTGCGAGAGAGATGGTTAACGTTGAGGAGACTTTTGCTCGTGAGTGGCCTCAATGCGTTGTTGTGCAATTCGAGGGGAGTTTGTTAGCTGCGCTGAGCAGGCTTCACTCAATGCTTCTGTTCTTATGGCTGATGCCAGTTCTTTCTCAGTCATTGTTCGCCGCGTCGTCGCCTCCCGACGAGCTTACGCAGCTGGCACATCATCATTGGCACCACAGCGATCCAACGGCCTCTTCAGTCACGCACATTCCGCGTCGCGGACGCAACCATTAACGCCATCAGGCGATAAAGAAGCAGCAGATATGACCGATTTCCCCGAAAGGCCTGGAGCCAAGCAGACGAAACGGGGAGGATTCTGGGCGAGGTTTAAGTGCTGGTAAGAGGTGGTTGTTATGGGAAGAGGAAAGATGTTAAGTATCATTGTGTAAGAAGGCTGCATGTGGGCGGGGTAGAGATGCTACTATTTTGGGTCATCGCAGATTCCTGGGTTTGTGCATGATACCTACAGTTGCGTTTGATGGTAGGAATCTCAGAAGTGATAATGCTAGTAGCTAAAGTAATATCCATTCGCCTTTCGTAACCATTCCATGTTCTTCAAGGTTGCTGTGAACTGGGTCTGGAGACGAGATAATGCATCTGTAAATCCTACTGATGAAATCTCGAGTTCTATGGCTGTACTGTTCTCGTTCGTTTTGTATTGTCTCTATGCAATGTCCTGAAGTGGACTGGCGTCAGGGTTCAATTGATCGACGGCGGCTAGAGAACCGGCGGATATTGTACATCAGGCCATGCCGCTACAAGATAATAGCATGATCGTGGGGAAATTCGCGCAAGGTGCCTTATCATACACAGCTCTTGCATCGTGGTGAAACATGATACACACTCCTCTTCTCAAGTCCACAGATCAAGTGTGCATACGTCATCCTTGAGTGACTTTCTACAACCAATCAACCTCGCACCAAAAGGTGAATACGCGTCAACATGGCCGACGACTTACCACCCCCCCTCCGCTCCCCCTCACTCTCCACCACCACGTCCCCAGACCTGCGCCCAACCACCCAACGCACCCTGTCCGGCACCATGCGTCTCGGCCACTCCTCGTCTCCCAGCCAGCATCCGCACCGCCAATCATTCACGGACCAACTCCGAGGCATGCCCCCCTCACCCCGCGGGAACCGCATGGAACGGAATCAAAGCTTGAGTCAGGCGCAGATACAGGAGTTGATTGATAACCCGCCTACGAAGGGGATGGGGGATGGAGCCGAGGAGAGGTTCAGGGCGAGGGATTGGCATAGTATTTGTGTTGGGGAGTTGTGTGAAGAGGGGGATTTAAGGTGGGTGGAGCTGGAGACGGGGGTGGAGGATGCTACGAATGTACGCAATTGCAGTGTGCATAAGGATTGGATGTCATACTGACCGGGAAGACAGCTTCTTACAGGATCGGGAGCTCCGGTGCTACTTGTGAGAACAAGCAAGAACGAGAAATCCGCTGTTGCGACATTCGATTATAGAGACTTGACACAGTATCTTCTCTTCGCTACAGGTCAACTCTATCCCGATGACGAACACCTTGTCATTTTCCAGAACCTGGCCAAGAAAGCACAGCAAGGGCAGAAGATACCACTGCGTGACGCCAAGAGCCTGGGCAACAAAGAGCCATTCGTAACGCTACCGCATTCCGCCGATCTAACCGCTGCTGTGGAAGTATTCGGAGGCGGAGTACATCGTATCGTGATATTGAAAGAAGGGACGAATCAAGTAGTTGGGATTCTGAGCCAGTCGAGACTGGTCAGATTTCTTTGGGAGAACGGACGCGCTTTTCCGGTTCTTGATCAGCTTTATCCGATGGAAATTAATGGACTGGGGATCGGAAGCCAGCAGCTGATTTCCGTCAATGGGGATAAGCCGCTGAAGGAGGCGCTGACGCTGATGAACAACGAGGGGGTTACGAGCTTGGCGGTTGTGGATAATCATAATAATGTTGTGGGGAATATTTCGAATGTGGATGTCAAGGTAGGCTTGTCTGAGGTGTATGCTGTATGTCTTGGATTTATACTGATGAGGGTCCTAGCTACTCACGAAGTCCAGCTCAGCACCCCTCCTTGAAAACACCTGCATACACTTCATCTCCGTCATCCTCTCCACCCGTGGTATGAACGACGGCAAAGACTCATACCCAGTCTTCCACGTCAACCCACACTCAACGCTCGCACACACAGTCGCGAAGCTAGTGGCTACAAAAGCTCACAGGTAATCCCGCTCCCCCACTCAAGCTAGTGCTTCAACTGACATTCGCCCAGAATGTGGGTTGTCGAAAACCCCAGCCCCTCACCCACGCTTTCCTCCTCCGTCCCCACAACTCCCGGCCCGGGCCCCGCCCCCCACTCTACCCCCATCTCAATTGCGCACCCACCTGTCTCGCACCCCCCCAACCCCTCAATCTCCATCCCCCAAGCCAACCCGCCTTTCCAAGCCCTAAGCTCCACGCCATCAGTCTCCGCTTCTGCGCTGCCGGGACAGCATATGTCGGGGCGATTAAGTGGGGTGGTGAGTCTGACGGATATATTGAATCTTTTTGCGAGGGCTAGTGGATTGCATCCTACTGATCCGGAGGAGGCGAGAAGGAAGAGGAGAGGAAGTAGCAGTTCGAGTAGGTCCGGGGTTAGGGGGAGTTTGGATAGTGCGAGGAGTAGTGTTGTTGATTTGGGGGTGAAGCGGTAGCGGTAAGGTAGGCAGGGAGACGGTGTGATTTTGCTGGCTCATGGCTGAATGCGGCATTGTTTGGCATACTGATGGTAAAGATCGAGGGTAGGACTGCGTTTTCCAAAATGGAGCAGCGGAGCCATGATGCGCGCTGGCGCTGGCGTACCAGGTGGGCTTACCTTAGCTTCTTACAGAGATACCTTTGAGAGCAAACATGGCTTATAAATGAGGCTAGCTAGCTCATGCACTGGCTGTAAACCAGCCATTTTGATTTAGTGCCTCATATTGACGATGTGCAGATTGAGCTTTACAAAAGTGGAAGGCACAACCTTTCGAGTACCTAACTTTGAACAGAAGATTGGCAACATCCCTCACCTCTTTACTCGGCCATCTCGAATTTATTAATCAAACACTGGAAACAAAAACAAGCTTAAGTTGACTGTTCTTTTCATAAGCACACCCCTTATGGATGGTTAAGAATTGGCCAGACCCTGTAAGTAGGTATTTAGGAATATTTGCCGCCGGTGCTCTCCTACCAGGGCTCGTCAGCTGATGGCAACAACAACAACAGCAACAGCAGCAGCAAGTCCACGATGTCAGCCTCTGGAACGGGTTGTGAGCGGATAAGTTAATGTGTTAAGTGCGACTGTGGTTGGTTGGTAAGACGGTTGCTAACAGGAACGATGGTCGACAGATTCGTGGTATACTCGAAACTTGACACATTCGATTGCTTCAAGAATCATTGCTCCCATTTGGAACCCGCTCAGATCATGGTGGTGTCAGATGCTAACGCTACTGATAGTGCAATATTAGCTTGCGCAGTTCAAGGCGATCTGATGACCGCTCCGGAAGAATGGATGTGCCAGAAATCGAATACCTGTAGCTGCAAGAAACTTGCGTCACATGGCTACGAGAGCGAAGAAGACGAAAAAAAAAGGATGGGGGGTTGGAACATCTACGGCGATGAGATTGAGTACTGCATAGTCTCATACCGGTCGACCTATGACTTTTGTACTGTAGTCTATTCTTCTCAAATCATGATCGGTGATTCCATTCACGCATGCTCCTGATTCTCTCAGATACTTTGGTACAAGCCGCTGATACTCGGATATAGTGGTTTGTTGCTTCAGCCTATGCAAAGTCGTGTGCATCATCTACACAACTTACCGCTACTCCCAACATAAGGACCCTCCACTCTCCATACTTGGAGATGCTGTGGCTCCTTTTCTGAAAAACCTTGAGGAACGTACGAAAGGAATGAGTATCATCTCGAAACAGGATATCATCAACAAAACCGCTGACGCTTGGGGAACCCCCACCGCGAAGCAATAGCTTCCACGGACAAGACGCCGGTGGGGCACAGCGACAAGTAGAAAGAGATGGCTCGATATCTTGGCTACGTGAGTGGCCGTCCAGAAGGTTCTCGAGAGAAAGTGGAGTTAAATGATGCCTTAGGTTCGAAATTTTCATACCCAGGGGAGTGATGCTCTTACGCCTAGGGATGCTCACTCTGTAAGATGAAGGAGCTCGGACAGACGTTAGATCACTCTTCAGCCTGGGCTTAGGAAGTCTCAGCTCCTTTGCATAAGTCAACATCCCCCCGTATGATCCAGTAAGAAGCCTTGAGACCCTTCCTTCATGATTTTGTGCTAGATACCATCCTAGGGAAATTTGTCCTCGTATTCCAATATCTTCTAGAGATTGGTCACGTCCAGACTGATCCTGTCCCATTCCTGCTTTGAAGTGCAGCCACCAGAAAGTGTTCTGGAGACTGTCAAGACCAGCCGGCTTTGCGCGTCCTCCTCGAATCAATTTCTCGAGCAGTGCTGATGAAGAAACGGTTCGCAGATCGACTTATTTCATTTCTATGCCGTTCAGATACGGGATTTCACTCGCCGCCTTAGTATTAGTGCTACATTGGACGGTATCACAGAGCGTGTTTGTTGTAAAGTCGATCGCCCACTACAGCGATGGCAGTGAGGATGTGGGAAGCTTGGTTACTGTGGCTGCTTATAGCCCAGAGGGAATCATAATATGTAAGCTCCCTTTCGAGTCTCATTTCCGAGAGTTGCTCTCTTTCCTTGTACCCGAATTTGTGCTCTCCCATCACACCGTTGTACGACTTTTGTCGCGATTCGCTCCCACAGTCTCGCGTGTATCAACCGCGGCTTTTGCTCGCGCTTCCTGGAGGATTGAACACCGTACATAACAAGCACTACAAGCAATTCCCCACATGTCTGCAACAAAACTATATGAAGAAACTCAGCTTCAAGAGGCTAACAAAGAAATAATCTGCTCACATACCTGGGGATGCTGAGGCTTATAGATTTCTTCTGCAATGGTGTGTGGTTGGTCAGGTAATGTGTAGGGATGGGAGTGTGGTAGATCCTTGCTCTTTTACGACGGCCGGAGATGTGGGGGATGCTGTTGCTCGGGGGTGATATGCGTGTATGGTGCTCGTCTAAGGATATGGAGCGGCGTTGGAGAAAACTTGCGAACGCTGGCTGTCCCTCTTCTGGAGATCTCGACGTTGTGAAATGTAAGGCAATGTTGAGTCATGACCAGATACGTACTTCATTTTTCACATGATGTTTCTCCGTCAAGATCGTATTCCTCCAGACCTGTGAACTGTATTATTAGGCAGCCGCAGTGTTGATGAGTATAACCGAGAGCTAGCCGAGAGCTAGCGCGTATTCCTAATTCTTTCTACTTTTCGCCTTTCGCGAAGACCTTTGACAGGGGTTGAAACTTCTTCCAACCTCTCGACGCTTCGAATGACTATGGCTAACGGCGAGCGTGTGCTATTAACTTTGTTGACCGTGTTACCAGAATTTCAGGGTCTTATCATAAGTCGAGTGAGTCTATAACACATAAGCCGCGTGCTCACTCACCCAGGAGATAACCAGACTGACAATTGTAAAGCTCTCCCGCTCGAATCTCGCCTCATTGTGCCGCACTTGCAAAGCCCTTAACGCGGTCGTCCAGCCCTATTTGTATGGTCATGTTGTGCTCAAAGTCCCAATGCAATGGACACGTCTATCTTTTCTGGAAAATCTCGTCAGCTTGTCTAGTGAAGGTCTTCATTCAACCACTAGGATAAGCATCTTCACACTGAAAAAGGGCCAGCATATGAACCCAAATATTGATCCTGAACTCACGAATACGTTGGCTCTTCCCAATAATTCAGCTTCTGATGCTCTCAACATGTTACTTCGGATGTTGATTACGAAGATTCCTTGGAATAACCTTCGAAGCTTTCGGTAGGTCTCGCTGGCACGCTATCTCCCATCTCCAAAAAGTAATATGATAGTAGCTAATCTGAAGATGATAGTTGGGATCACACGTGCATCCTAGACTCCACCACCATCCGGACACTGTACGACTATCAGGGAGTATGTCTCAATGAACTCAGCTTCGAGGGGCTCACGGATCCATCAATGGCGGTACTCGAAGGAAAAGGAAATCTTACGACGTTACACATCGGCTCGCTTGAGGCTGATAATGACCAACAATTTCAGAGCTATGTGGTAGCACGTAGCTGTCTAACCTTGCGCCACTTGCACTTGGGCTGTCAAACCATAGCCTCTCGTGGCGGCCTTACCTTCGCTCAACCTGACATTGTGACGGAACGGTTGTTCGACTTGATAGAGCAGGAATTGACGGATAAGGGAAATGAGCAAAGATTCTCCATGCTTCTAGAAACCTTGAGTCTCAATGGAATGAGTTTCAACCGCATCGTTCAAGGGGTCACGAGATCAGTCATCGACTTCAGCGGCTTGGTGACCCTGGTATTGGAGTCATGCTGTGATATCACGGAAGCTTTCACGACGCTAAGACAAGAGACCCAAGATTCCTCTTCTAAACAGGTCACAAACAGTCTCACCTCTCTCAAGAATTTCACCTTGCGCCATGAGAGATCAGATGTCCCATTCCAAAACGCCTTCGAGGTGTTTCTTTGCTCACTACCACCGTTGGAAAAATTGCATATACTCCTGGAGGGTGGTCTGAAAAGACTAGAACTTGAATCAATCCTCAACGTCCATGGGAAATCTCTGCAATCGCTCATCTGGGACGAAACGAGGGGTCCAAGGATCTCACCCGACCACGACCAGATTTTGGTACGCGGAGGTACAGGTCACCTCGGAGTCATTTCCAGGCTATGTCCTAGTCTAATATCATTGGGAATTGCCCTCGACTGGGACAAGGTTGCGAAATGCCCTGTAACTCGAAACAAGGTACCGGTTATGTCGATCCCAGTATCCTTTCTTGTACTTACTCTGTGCAGGTCGCGACCCGGTTCGGGAAGCTAGGAAGTTTAGAAACTCTCAACGTTCGTAATACGCCGAGAATTACCCTCCCCGATAAAGTCGCGTGGCTGTCGTTCGACAGTATGTTGGAGGCCTTGGTGAATTCATTCGTCGATATTGCAACGAAGAAGCTCCGCGAATCTGGACCATCGGTCCGACTGAAAACCCTCGCGATTGGCTCTGTGACCTATTCCGATCTCCATGAGGAATTCGCCGTTCTCTCGTCCCAGGTTCGTGACACTCTCCAACTTCGCGTCTATCGTGTTGGCTATCGGATGACGTTCCAGGGGCATAAAGTCGCTGCTCTGGATCTCATTGCTAAAGGCACCCCCAATGATGCGGAAGGTATCGTTGACAATTTGGGCATACTAAAGCCATATTGGCTGCGTTAGATAGCTAGAATGGTGTATACTGCTAGAATGCTTGCTAACGTCTGATGGAGAAAACAATATACTTATGAGGGAAAGCGATTGATTATCATCTTAGCGGGCGCAACATAAGCATGCATGATTAAAAACTGTATTGATATTGCTTCGGAAGCATCAATATTTCCAAGAATGAAGCCAAGTAAACAGCATCCACATTGAAGATCTCAAGGAGCAATATGTGGTCGATGTTGTCAAGAGTGCTAACAACTAGAAAAACTCTAAGCGTACTTCACCTAATAGCGACGCACAATTCAGTACAACATATGGACACTCCACGCGTCAATAGAAGCTTGCCCCAAAAAGAAAAGGATTTTGCTAGGGGTCGAGTACCTCAAGGCGATTCTCGAACACTAGACGATTCTTGTGTCACTCGCGCCACCTGAACTTGATGAATAACGTTTTCGAGCTGATACTAACATCGCTCAGGCTGTTGACGCATCATTGCCTCCACCATCACGATTGTCCCTTCTGCCTAAATTCTGCTCTAACATCGTATCAGGATCGCGATCACAGTTCAGTATCGCCTGCAAAAGGCGCCGACTATGCCCATTCCTCCCGGTCATTTAGGTCATCCACTATATTAGAGTTCGATAGAGCTTCACCCAACAGATATTTGAATTGTCGTTTGACCATATCTCCCATCAGAATTCTCGGATACCACCAATGCTGAATACAATCTAGGACAATCTCACTAGCGATGGATGCTGAGCACTAGAGCAGCTTTGTGATGAAAGCTGCAATATTCGCAGGTCTCTTGAGATCGGACCATGACACGACGTCGAAATTTGCGACACGACTTACATTAGATAGGCTTTCGGGACAGGTAGCCAGAGTCGCACCGGTAGGTCGTGGGGGGTAGGGATGGATCTTTCAAGAAAGGCACGTAAAATACATACCAACGACGCCTGTTGCAACGCCCAGACCGGACATTGTTAATAGCTGCTCCTACAAAATTCTGATGACCAGTGTCCCAATTGTTTGATACAGTTGTAAATGCGGAAGATTCGAACTCTTTCGGCCTCACTTTTTGGCGCTGCGTAGGCATGGGTGGTCAGGTCGAGTCATGAAATAGTGGGCACGTAGGAGTCGACCAACGACATTTGGACGTATGAACGGTCTATGCTGCTGATTGCTCCAAGGCAGTCTTAAAGTTATGTTTCTCGTAATATCACCGATATGAGCCTCGCCAGCACAGTCAGTACAACCAATGGCTCTGCTGCGTATAGCGAAGTCGATCTCGACCTGACACGTTGAGGAATGCTATCTCAGCTCATGCTAAGTGCTAACAGGACGGGTGCAAGAGAATGTGCCGATGAATTTGCGGAAACTAAGCTAAGGTTAATTTCTTCATATTCCTAGCTCGGGCCGCATATGCAGTCTCTGTTTGAGTGATGCCTTACTAACGATCAATGGTCGTTGAAGCAGTCGTAGACGGAGCACTTGGGTTCTTTGAGATGGCAGCGCCAAGATCTTGGCTTGGCGGTGGCAAAACGCGTCTTAAGCAGAGCCGCAACTCCCACCTTTGCACGCAACAAGGCGTAATCAACACCTGAAATTGTAAAGATAAAGTGAAGTGATACCGTCTTCACTCAGATCTGCGCTACCTTCGCAAAAGACAATGTTCTGCGCTTCTTCCTACTTGACATTCTGCAACTACTCCCATAGTCACCACCCAAGTTCGTAACACATGTCTCCTTAATCACCCTAATCCATGATTTGAGCTTTCCTCAAGTCTGTTCCTCAATCTCTCTTTGTCTACTTCCTAGCTGAGTGTTTTTCCTGCGGGGTTGCTGTCACAAAAAGAGTGAGTCAGCCATGGCCAATGAGGCAACACTCACAACAGATGGAGCGCCGCTCTCACGCTTGCAGAGCCTTCCGGCTGAGGTGCAAAATTTGATAACCAGCTGTGTAAGTCTACTTCAGCTCTTCTGCAAATGCTTTGCTACCAAACACTTGCTGACAGTTTTGTTCAATCAGGGTATCCTCCATCGCCGTGATCTTGCCAAAGTCAGTCGGGTCTCCAAACAGCTACACACTATCACGCTTGCCAAACTGTACAGCGATCTCTATCTGTTCGTTCCGATGCGATGGTCACGCTTAGGATCCCTCGAAAACCTCGTTGGCTCGTCTGGCGATGGACTCAAACTTACAACCTCGATCAGAATCTCGACACAGCAAGATCCCTTAAGACCCAACCAAAAGCGAGATCAAGCAATCGCAACCCAGGACGAGATTGAATTGGAAACAAAACTCGACTTCTGTCTTCCGACGATCCAGGCGTCCAATTTCCTGAACGCTTTGGTGCGATTGCTACTCATGAAGCTCCCACAGAATCAACTTCAAATATTTTGGTATAACCACCGAACATCACCAGACACGAATTAGACGAGGTCACTAACCTCAGAATAGGTGGCAGCATACGTCCGTACTTGACGCAGAAACTGTCGCGCTCTTGTTGAGGACACAGAGCAACTCGCTCTCGGGCCTTAGTCTTGTCCAGCCCTCTCAAAGCGGTAGCATTCCCGAGGTTGAAACGCCAGGTCTGAAAGAGCTGCGTATGCTTGGACTTCATCACACTGCAAGTCATAATTGGTCCTGTCGTCTGATGGCGCGGAATTTCAAGCATCTGCGAACCCTTTTCCTTGGCAACGTCACTAGAGTTGCAGAAGATTATGCTGTAGGCCATCTCCCTCGCCAATATAGCATACTAGACTGGGTTGAGGGTATGGTGACGCCAATTACGCTTAGTGCGGATCCAAAAGGGCTGGAAATGTCGACATTGAGCTCCTTAGGATTATGCGGCTTCAATCTTGAAACAACAATCTCAGCCCCGGGCTGGCTGCCCATCAATTTCAACTACCTAGTGAAATTAGTGCTAGAATCATGCTCTGGTCTTGGCGAGGCCTTTGCTCTTCTTGCGGCGGATTATGCAGGCAAAATGGCAACTTGGGGAGTCAGCAAGCTCGCATGTCTTCGCATCCGACACGAGCATGCTACAAAGCAATTTCAAAATCAGCTGAGTCACTTTCTAGAGTCATTCAACGGATTGAAATTTCTGGCAGTCTCCTTGGAGGGCGTAAAAGGTCTGCAGGAGCTGAGCCCAATCCTAAAAGCCCACGGAAAGACCCTGTCGACCTTTGTATGGGAGGAGAGAATGCGGCGAAGATTAACGTCCAGAGAGAGCACCTCACTCACTCGACGAACTAAGACCCTAACGGCGATAGCGGATCACTGTCCGATGTTGAATGCTCTCGGCCTTTGCCTGCATTGGGACGACTTAATTAAGTCGACAGAATTGCGCCCTCGTGTAACCATATATCCCTCAGAAAGATTCCGAGTGGCAGTATCAAGCTAACAACCAATCAGGTGGCATTGATTTTCAAAAAACTACAAAATCTCCAGACGCTAAACATTCGCAATATGCCCGAAGCGGAATCACCCACAGCCTGGCTCCCAACCGACCAAATGTACACTCGTCTGGCGACTATGGTCATGGACATTATAGCCTCCAACATGGTGCCAAATACTCGACGTCCTCACAAGTTCAGGACCATCGCTCTCGGTGCCGCAACCTACGCAGACCTCGCAATCGGAGCAAATCACTTCTCATTCAATGCTGATCGCGACTTCCTTCAGCTCAGAGCCTACCATGTGGATTACCACACTGATGAGTCTGGGAAGATGTCGTCTGTGGTGAAGCAGGTTGCTAAAGGTATTCCGAATGACACACTTGGCGTTTGCAAGAATGTTGGAATATTGTGCTTGTATTGGCTAGGATAGGAGCCTACAGTAGCAGGAACGATGGATTGGGAAAGGGCCATTTTAGAAGCGTACGAAGAGGGTACTGATATCCACAAACGCGCACTTCACTGGTACGCAGCCAGTGTCACGGTAGGCGGAAAACCTCGAGAGATGGTCAGCTGCATCTGCACCAAACAAAGGTCAACAAATTACCCCAGATCTGTAGCTCTACCAATCCCAAACAATGAAGATGAAATATCTTGCAGCAGGCCATGCCAAGGCGTAATTGTGGTATGCATCTCAAATTGTGGGCAAATTGGCAACATCTTTCGAGCAATGAGCCTCGATTTCCTTCGGATTTAATTATCCTTCGATTGCTTACGGTCTCAACCCCTATGCACAGCGATTTGCTCCATCTAGTAGGACACGTAATGCTGCACTGACGCCAAAGCGGTATGTGGTGCTATGGGTAGAAGTATATCGAACACACGGATCGTATGCGAAACACGGCATCGCATATGAACCCGTAAAAGAGTGCCTTGCATGAAACGGCTCTGATAGCCATATTGGGTTTCTTTGTTTCTATGAAATTGTGGGTCTGGCTGAATTTGGTGATGTGGTCTGCACTATGAGGTCACGAATCCCAATTCGATGAAAGGATGGAGGCCGGGGATATCGTGTATGCGCGCCAGTCGAGAGTGTTGTGAGTCCTGCTAAGGTGCCGATTCCGATACCATCATGCGTGATGTGTAGAAGAAAGATTCCGATCGCAGTCTTTGCTTGAGCAAATAATTAGTAAAGGTTTCTGTGAACGGACTTCACCGCCTTTCTAGTAATGCAATCGCTGTTGCTGAAAGAGTTGAAGACATGCAGTCCGGGCAGCAGCATGAGCTGACCTTTTGGGGAAGGTGCCAAGAAGTCAGGCGCCGAAGTGCCGAGCCTTACCACACATGGGCTGGCGCCTGTCAGTCTCGTGCTTCCCTCGGTTCCACGGTTCCAACGGCTCTGAATCTATTTCTAGTTCGGTGTAATCTCCACCAATTACCCCACATCACTTCCCAAAAGAGTCACCTCCCTACCCTTTGAGCTCTTTGATTGGTGCAAAGACTCCTATTCACAAGGTCTGAGAAGAGATGACAGCAACTCCGCAACGTCATACTTTTGAGACAGCAAATCGCGATGGAACAAGGGAATAAAGAAACATTCCGGCTTTACGATGCAACTTCGGGATTGCCTGCCGAGTCTGCCTTTGAGCTCTTCACACCGACTGGATGGCATAATAAAGTCATCCCGCGACAGGCCGTCCCCATGCAAGTCATCCCACTCTAAGTGCGCATTCAGTTGGTGAAATCACGAGGCTCCAATTAATCCAACAGATGGGCTTTCAGATACGAGACTTGAGGCCCAGAAGCAGCCCTAGAGCTGCTGGCTCGGCAAAGAGCTGCAATCATTCGTGCAGGGCTTCGGAAGTTCATGTATAGGCAATGCACACCTCAGCTGATCCACCGCCATCTAACCGGGCTACGTACCATAGTAAACAGTTAACAGCGAGGTATTTATCCAAGATGGTTAGTAAGGGTTCATGGTTATTGGTTTCGCGCGGTTGTGGCTGTGGTCTGACTGGTCTCGATCTTCATTTGCGAAGCTAATTATATCTAACCCCCATACATAACATCCCTTTCTCCTAATGCCGTCTTTTACTTTCCTACTGCAAGCCTCTTTAATAGTACTAATCCTACTGTCCGTCTTTCTTTAACCCCAGTATTCTTCACGACTTATTTTCACGGCCATTTGTCAATCGTTCAATCTTGTAATTAATGCACAGCTCGAACACTACCACGTTACACGCTCATTGGGGCCCTGTCAGACATCATGCTTACCTCCTACCTATACACTTCCATGTGCCTTCTAGGCCTGCAAACAGCTACAGCTCAATACACGACCGACCCAACAGCCGCCACCATCAGAGAAATTGAACATCTATACCTCGATGCAGCCAATGCAGGCTTCTTCTCAGCCGTAACCCCATGCACCAACTACGTCAACCCCCAAGGCACCGGGCCTAACAACAACCTCGGACGACAGACAGCAGCAGAATGGGTCCGAACAGCCTTCCACGACTTTGTCACCGCAAACATCTACACAGAGAGCGGAGGTCTCGACGCGTCAATTGGGTTCGAGACGACGCGAGACGAAAACGTTGGCGTAGCCTTCAACGACGCCCTCACCTTCTTCAGCTACTTCATCAATAACAGGGTCTCAATGTCCGATCTGATCGCCCTGGGCGTAGTGACAGCAGTTGGAAATTGTGGGGGCCCGCACATCCCCATGCGAGGAAACCGAATCGATGCCACAGTCGCCGGCCCATCAGGTGTCCCTAAGCCAGAAACAGATCTCCAAACCACACTGGTCGACTTCTCCAACGCCGGTTTCAACGAAGACGACACCATCGCCCTTACGGCCTGCGGCCACACCATGGGCGGTGTTCATGGCAACACCTTCCCCCAAGCCGTCGGCACATCCGCTGAATCCTCCACCAACGCCGACGGCCGTGTGCCATTCGATGAGACAGTAGGCGTCTTCGACATCACAGTCGTAGACGACTACGTGCACTGGACAGGCGATAAAGGCGGACCCCTCGTCACCACTGCCAACAAGACCGTCCAATCCGACCTCCGCCTCTACACCGCCGACCGCAACGCAACCATGAACCGAATCTCCCAAGGCGGCGCCGCCTACTTCGCAAGCCAATGCTCCTCCCTCTTCCAGCGCATGATCGAGACAGTCCCAGGCACAAAGCTCACCACCCCCGTCGACCCAACCGCAACCACAAACCTAAAACCCTACAACGTCTACCTCGCCGTCGACTGGAAAGGAAACATGGTCCTCTCCGGTGCCTTCCGCTACGTACAAGTAGCCGGCGCCGCAGCCGCTCCCTCCACCCTCACCATAACCCTCATCGACCGCGCCGGCAAGACCACCACCACCACAGCCACGGCCAAAATCTCCTCCGCAGACACCGGCACCGCAATCTGGGGCCCCACCCACTCCTACACCTTCACGCTCTCCTTCCCCGCCACCGTCGGCGTCTCCGGCCTCAGCGTCTCCGGCCAAACCTTCGCCTTCCAAGATACCATGTTCGTGAACGCCGGCCTCTCCCACGTCTCCCCAGCCCCAATGCAATTCTCCACCACCACGGCCATGAACACCGTTACCGCCTTCAGCGTCAACACCACCGTCGCCTATCTCTACACCGGCACCGCGCCCACAAGTCTCACAGCCACATATGCGATCCCGATGCCGCAGACGGGGACGGTGAGTCCGGCTATGGATACGAGTACGACGGCTACGTTGGCGTTGGTGGGGAAGACGGGGCCGTATGCGATTTACAGTGCGAGTACGAAGACGAGTTTGAGCGCGAAGCAGGCGTATGGGACGAGTGTGGATGTGGCCGTTGCGGGGCAGAGTGCTGGAGTTGTTTTCTTCAAGCCGTTCAATGCGGGGGCTTAGCGTGCTTGGGGGGTGTGGTTCTGTATCACGAATTTCTTTTCTTGGCTATTACGCTGAATACTGGGATGGCATTCATTGGGAGGATTTGGATAACCGCGCCGACAGTAAAAAGGCGCCGAGCAACAAGATCTACGATAAAATTTAATAAAAGTAATTCATGATCCTCAAGCTTGGTTCTGTTACTCAGTGGAAGAAAGACGTAATGGTATGGGATTGCGTAGGAGGGGGAATTGGGCATTCTGCCCCTATTTCTACACCGTTGGCCCAATCTCGCTTCACCAAAGCTTTTCACTACGGACACGCCCTGAGGTTGACTTTCTGGCCTTCAACAATGCCAGACATTTTACCCAACCCATACCTGGCCTCGAGACACATTTTACCCGGCCTCGAGAGATATTTCACTGCTGATATACTACCTAGCTGTGTAATACCTCTTAGACCGTTGTTTACACTTGAGATCAGACGAATCGATTTGAGCACTATATAGATATTCCTTCTATTGATAAATTCGGCATGTCGTGCATGATTTAAAAGTAGCGTACCCTTAGCTGAACAAGGAACGCGCCAGGACGCAATGACCGCCCATTGTCAATCTACGGATAGGATGTAACTGAGCCAATGCATCTTGAAAGACGGTAAGATCCCCGCATCTTCGCCACTTGGGTCAGGCATACTGAGATATCATCATGTATCTCGGTGAAAGTAGGCCACGGCATACAAACGCAATCTCAAGAAGTCGCAATTCTCGTTGGAGACATGTGGGTTGGGTCTAACCTTGACATCTTCGTGGCTGGCACAGGGCGGAATTGGCATTTGCTTTCTTGAGGCTGGAAATGGGGAGTAAGATAAGAGTTGGGGGTTAGTCTCCGGGGAAGAATCCCCAATCCTGGTCCAGACACAGGTCTCGAGGCTCTGAAAAGGGTATCAAATAAGGAGGAAAGACTTTGGAAAGAGTTTCCTGTTGGGGCTCCTAACGCGAGGATCTTGAGCGTTTGTGGAGGGTTCGAGTCCAAAGCCTCTATGAAGGTCATGGCGAAGCCCTTCTGCATCTGCTCCACGGGAAGCCAGGAGGTGAGCGTTTGAAGTGTTGCCATGTTGCGGATGTTGAAAGGCTTGAGTTTTCTGATTCTAAAGAGCCAGAGCGCGATCTGTAAAACATGAGCATAGAAGACGAATATGTGAGATATTACGTGCTCTACCTGTTTGTGCTAAGAACCATCAGACTTGAACGTAGTCCAATCAATTGTAAGACCAAGCCCTTGGAGCTCTGGATATTGCTGGAAGATCTTCATGCATTCGAAACACTTAGCTTGCAGATTCACGTCAGTAGAAGGGAGCGACCTGTACCCTGCCCTGTGATCCCAGACCAATAGCGCTGCTCCGTGCGCGTCCAAGTCCGAGCCATTAATAGAGTGATGAAAGGATCCCTCTAAGAGGACATGTAGGTTCTCCAGCCCCCTGAATAAGACAAGAAAGATCTCGAGCAGCGTCACAAGAGCGCTATCCGTCATTTCCTGCCATAGAAAGAACCACTTCAATCTAGTCATCTTTGGAAATTTGGATACCAAAAACCCTGATGCAACAAGCCGGACGAGCGCATTGCTCAGGCCGAAGAGGGACTCGAACGCTAGAGTATATAGAATGGAAAAGTCGTGTCCTGTTACGAGGCTGCTGACTGCAATGAGGTCTAAATTTAGTCCCTTCTTCCGCAGCTCTTCGAGGAGCGAAGTCGTGGGGGAGACCAGGTCCTGTCCTAATTCAACCTCTATTTCGTTGAGCAAACATTTTCAAATTCTTCAATGCTGTCAGTGCGAGCATGTTGTCTCGCGATCGACAACTTGATAACCAAATGCAAAGAGCGCAGCGTCTCTAATTTCTTGCGGACAAACCGCTTGGATAGCAGTCTTCGTCCAGTCTGCTTACGTGAAGTGTTGTAAGGCCGTTGGTGCAGGGAAACAGGTATGTGTATGATTTGTAACGCCCGTCAAGTCGGAGGTCGTGAAGCCTAGCATCTTGATAGCTGAATAGGCATTGCAAAGCCACATCTTCAAGCGGGCAGAGGTGGTCCCAGCTATATCTTGAAGAGTATTTGATGCGTTTCAGTGTACTAAGAATTATACCAACAGTTCAAAGAGTGAAGCAAAATTAATCGTCAACTGGGATGACTTCACAGAGGGAATTCCCTCGCAGTGGGTGAATGAGTATATACTTTCATAAATATTTGGAAACATATATGGCGATGGTATTGATGGTTGGGGTAAGATACCCTTCCATGACATCCGAGCATGGAGAGACACCACTAGAAGCTTGCCTAGATTTGAAAATACTCGGAGAGCATAGAACCACCCTTTTCAGCGAAGATGATTTACCAGACGAAAGAAGGCAATCCCTAGTAAGCTTCATCAGAAAATTTCGCAATACGAGACTGAGTGCCGATGATTGTGGTTTGTCGTATCCATACTCTAGGCACTCATCATTATCGTCCGAGGGGTCACCGGAGTTCTCAAGGGCGCCGCGCCGCCAGAATGATGGCTTAATATCATGCTGCGTGCACACCATCATTGCAGTCGTGAAATGCAGACTTTCTCTAGAAGAGCCAACGAGATTTTCCAGGGAACTATGCCCATTTGATGGTTTCCACCGTAGCGGTATCCTGAAGACAATGCTCCGGTAAAGATTGGGTTGAACGACCTTGTTCGAAGACTTGCAAGACCGACAACAGATGGCTAAGATCCCTTGGGAGGTGGAGCTAAGAAGGCTAATCAGCTAATCGAAAAAGCCATGTGTGGGCATGAAACCTACGTATCCAACAATTATGCTTTGAGCTTCGGCCGAATGTGACACCAGGCGCGGTTGCTTACCTTCCGCATCTTGCAGCTTCTGCATCTTGAGTTCCTCGCCCATGACTACGAAGGGCTAGTTGCCGCTCGACAGTGACAGACAAAAGAAAAAGGAGACGCGGGATGATGACTTGAATGGTGATCAAGTCAGTCGAAAGAGAGAGGAAGGGTAAGGAGACTTTGCAATGAGATCTATGAAAGGGGTATTTACCTAATCTTCATGCTTGAAAGCAATAGTTTGGGCATATGGGTATCACATTAATAGGGCAACATACCATGTTGTGACATTGCTGAAGATGTGGTGAACTTATGGTGAAAAGTAAGGAAGTCGCGCCTGCCAAGATCGATCTCTTGGCTGACGTCCTAGCGGGGCATGCCAAGCTATACCCCTCCAAGGTCTTCTATAAACAATCCAACTTTCTATCAACCTCTTCATCCTACATTTCACAACCACTCTGAGAACATACCAAGCCCAGTAATCATAACATACCACAATTTTCGAAAACCGCACTAGCTAATTATGGACCCTAATGCACAACAAGGCAACGCCGCCGGTGGCAAGGAGGATTACCTCGACAAGGGTTCGTCTTGTCCCACCATACCTTCCACTTTCCTCCTCATTTCTCTACCTCATACTTCCCCGGACCGGTTCCCTACCCCCAGCACTAAGGAACCCAGCTAATACCCCATCACAGGCCTCGACGCCGCAGAGAAGAAGTTCGGCCAAGGCAAAGTCGACCCCAACAAGCAGCGTGGTATGAATGAGAAGTATGTCCCCCGGTGCATCACACCCCCGAATACTTTCTTCATCCATTGCTGTCTTTGAAATTTGGAAAGCTGACCTGGAGTCGGTGTACAGGGTCACTGATCAAGCTCGTACGTGAATGTTCCTATCTCCCCCGGTAGCTGCACCGCCAAAAGACTCGAGAGAAGTCTCGAGACAGCTTCCCATACCACCGATATGTCTTCCATGGCTTGCCCAGACCACGCTGAAACGAGTATTCGCTGACATGATACCGGATGATAGGCGGCACGTTTGAGAAAATGACTGGGTAAGCAGGCTTCTGCATCTCGAGCAAAGTGGAATGCTAACTCCTGGACAGCAAGAATGTACCCGACAAGTTCTCGAACTGATTACCTACCCTCCACCATCCACGAGTTGCTGAGACGGGGATGTTGTGTGATGGAGCGAGAAAACAAATATCATGCACATGAGATTAGTAGATTCTCATAGACGAATGCATTACTAGATTTCCAATACATTCCTGCTTTCAATCTTATACTGAATAACGCATAAGCCCAACGCAACCGCTGCTTTAAGCCATGAACTGCAAGCCATGTCAGCATCAGGCACCAACGAAAAGTGAACATGTCAATAAGTATATCACAAGTCACTTCAAGAAGCACAATGGTGGCATCAGGTGGCTCTAGTCTTACGGTCCTGGCGAAAAGAACGCGATTTGGGCGGTCCGGAGCGGTAATGATGAGAATGTATGGATGTCGTGGAAAAAGCCAGGATTTGCTACTACACGGATCAACAGCAACATACCCTTACGGCTTCCCGCAGGAGGAGTTTCGTAGCGCATGTACTTGCTCTTCGATCTCATGATGAGATGTCAGCACGGGAAGCGCCGGATAGTAGCACGCATTGTATAGGCGACCTGGAGTACCCTCGCGAGTGCTTCAATATCTTCAAAGAAAATATAATCTATACATTGTATTTGTCCTTACCGAGACATTCAAAATCCTGGAGTCGACGCCAGAGATGAGAGTGGTAGGTCTCGACACACATGATGAGCTATATTCGCATAGAGAGGCGGACAAACCGTTGCAGGGGAGGGTATTCGGAGCATACGATTGGAGATGTTTTGATTCCGTGACGTTGATCACAGTACTAGGGATGTATATCTGGGTCACTTCCAGGCCCAAGAACTTAATAGTGTTGAGGGAATCTCTTGTATTCACAAGCTTGACCAAGTTGACTACAATCTATCGTTCCAAGGGAAACAAGGGGGGTTATATAGACATTCTGATCTGTGTGCTCTGTGTGCTCTGTAACAGAGCAAGCAGATCAACAGATCACTTTTCCTTGCACGCTATTACTTACACAGTAAGCCTTCCTTGGCCTTTTCCCATTCCACATTCCAGGCCTAGCCCTTGCTTCGTTAGCTGTCAACCTTTCCCATTCCCTTGATGTGGCCGTTTCTTGACACTAGGGGTTTCCCCGCCTTTCTCAGCTAGTTTAGCGTTGGCCCATATTTGATTTTCAGACCATAGGTATCACAAAGGCGCCTCGCCGGAAAGCGTCATTCAAGGAAGAACACTACTCTCCGCACAGCGTCATTTTTATTGCTATTGGAATTCCCGATGCCTATTCGATAGCAAAGGGAAGACAAAGACGACCGATCACTCAGCCCTAAAAAACTAGGGTTCTAGAGATAAAAGCCCAGGCCATGGCGAAGAAGAAGAATCTTGTCACCGAGTCTGCCACTAGTGCGGCGCTACAGTGGCATTTCGGCATAGTCACTGAACCACCTTCGGACCACGTTGGGAAGGAGTACCTTGCTCAACACCTACCGAAACATTATCAGTTAGAAGGTGTTACTCTTGTACGTTACATTGCTTCCCGGACGTGGATCTTTCATTGAGCTCCATCTAGATTGTCAAGAAGACAGGGCTATCAGTGGCGCCCAAACAGCTAGCCGCAAACCAAGCAAAAGCTAAGAAAACTTTTCACATTGTTCGCGCAGATTTTTCCAGACAAGCAGCATCCAAGCAGGCATTAGAGGATCGGCCCAAGGAGGTGAAGCTGGTCGACGACCCTTATCGATCTTTGTTGTCGTGTCAGCTAGAGCTAAGCTCAACGCCCGATGCGGTGGCAAGCTCTACTACCCAGGCTCCCCAAGCGCCCGTCACTGTCCCAGGTGAATTATGGGCCTGTGAACACTCCTTAGCCAAAGCATATTCAAGCTTCACAATCAATGACAGACCGGCCGCCTTTGACTATCAACTCGCATACTTATCCGATTCAGGCTCAAAATCCAACGTCACTCAACTCCGTGACAACGGTTCCGTAGAAGCCGCAAGGACCACCCCGCTTTTCTCAGGAAAGGTGTTGGATGGATCGAAACTGGGGACATTCAACCAATACGGGCTCCTATGCAAAGCCGTAGCAACGAGGAAGAGCCAGCATCTTCCAGAATCGACAACACCAAAACTTCCTCGCGTTTGTAACTACGATCCTCGAATTTTCCTCAACGTGAATGCGCCTTGGTCTACCTTTATCTGCGGCTCCCAAGGATCTGGCAAGAGCTACACGCTTTCCTGTATCCTGGAAAACTGTCTAATACCCTCAGGACTAGGGCAATTGCCAAGTCCCCTCGCCGCCATCGTCTTCCACTATGACACTTTCACGTCCTATGGGAGCAGGCAGCTTTGTGAAGCAGCATACCTTTGTCCTTCTGGTGTACCTGTCAAAGTCCTAGTCTCCCCAACAAATTTTTGGCGGATGAAGCAAACGTATGAAAATCTCCCCCTCTCATCGCCCAGTAGCCGAAAGCCCGAAGTTGTTCCTATGAAATTCCAAGACAAGCATCTAGACGTAACGCGGATGATGAGTATGATGGCCGTGAGCGACAAGGACGGCCCCATACCACTATACATTGAAGTCTGGATTAAGTCAAACGCATCCTTGTGAAGCTCATTCTGATAGTCGGCAGGTCATCTTCCGCATCTTACGAGAAATGGCAGTGGAGAGTCAGGGTGCTCCAGGCTTAGATTGTGATACTTTCCGAAAAAGGGTCGATGCAGAAGCGTTCACGGGTCAGCAAATCGCGCCGCTAAAGCTCCGCCTCGAGCTGCTAGAAAGCTTCATGGACCGACCTTCCAAGTCTGAGGAAGGGCATCAAGCACCCACTTTCCCTGATACCAAGGCTGGGAGACTAGCGAGAAGTAAATGGTTCGTCCAAAAGGCCCGAGAAAGATCCATAGAAAAACAATCTGCAGACCGGGCTTGGGACTTCAAGCCAGGCACCCTTACCATCGTTGACCTAAGCTGCCCTTTCGTTGACGAGAGCTCTGCCTGCGCGCTGTTCAGCATTTGCCTCGATCTTTTCCTCGAGAGCCGCAATACCGCAAGTCGCATTGTCGCGCTCGACGAAGCGCACAAGGTAGAAACCGCCTTCCCAAGACCATTTATCCACCGAGCAATCAGGTCCGACTGACCACATCATCTAGTTCATGACGCCCACAGCCGCAGCGACTGCCTTCACCGATAAGCTGCTCCAGCTCATTCGCCAACAGCGCCACCTCGCAACCCGCGTCGTCATCTCAACCCAAGAGCCCACCATCTCACCACGCCTCCTGGACCTGTGCACTGTAACGATCGTGCACCGCTTCACATCCCCGGAGTGGTTTCGCACCCTCCGCGAGCACCTCGCCGGCGTCAGCGCGCTCGACGAACTGGGAGTGGAGACGAAGCGCGATGTTCGGAGCATATTCATGGAGATTGTGGAGCTAGAGCCGGGGGAGGCATTGACGTTTAGTCCGTCGGCCATGCTAGAGCCGGTGGAGGGCGAGGCGCCAAGGAAATTGGGCATGGAGTGGCTGAAGGTCAGAGTCAGGAGGAGGCTGACGGAGGATGGGGGGAAGAGTATCTTGGCTACTTAGCGTGGGTTAAGAACGCCAGAGTCGCGTTGGAGAACCAGGGGAGCTCTGGCTGATCGTTGTCTGTTGGCTGGCCACGGCGCGGACGGCATCGGACACCCTTGGGTCTCGAGCAAACGAAGGGGATGAAGGGTACGGGCTGGATGAGAGTGAGCGATAATGCGAGGTGAAGTCGATAGCGGAACAGCTGAGCTGAGTCGAGCCTGCTGATGAATGCAATTGGATGCAGTCGCCTGAGAGGTCCACCTAACTCTTCTCACAGCCAACGTTCGTTTCTTTGAATAAGCAACGCAAGACCAAGTTAACAGAAGAGCAGGGGAAAAAAGAAAAGAAAAGAAAAGTCGCCTCAACCATATACCTCCTCAATCCGCCCAAAACAACAGTACCCAAGCCCACCTCACCTCCGCCTATCATACGTCATTGATATGCCCGCTAAGCAACCAGCTCATGCCCCAACTCCATCATCCACCAAAGCCCTGGACATTTTCCCCTATCCGGAAAACATTCTTAACATCGCACCTCCACACCCAATCCAACCAACTTCTCCACGCCTATTCTACTTTGGACGTCTGCTCTGCACAACTTTTGTCCTGCCCAAGCGACGCCAATTGCCCCATTCCACGACTTTGTTTACCCGTCCGTCCCCGATCGCGCCTTCGGGCTGGCTCTCGGATCGGATGCCAAGATATCTCCATCGCCGACTCGAACAATTAGGGACCCGAGGTCGCGAGTGCGATGACCGGTCCAGATGCCATCTCAGATAGATGCGGGCTTTTTATTATAGCCCCAGCGAGCTCGCGAGGCACTAAAAAAAACGATTCACATCAAAGATTGGGATGCTTCGAGCTGAACCTTTCTAGCCATCCTCCAATGCCGCCGCTGGGAACACTATTTAGTGGCCAGGCTTCCTCAACCCACTATACGTCTTCCCCCTACTATTCATCAACGCTCTGCTCTGTATGGTCGGCATGATAACTAAGCTCGCCCTACACAAAGCATCCGCGCACATTGATCCGAACTCCAGAAGCATTGACATGCTGAGATATGCATACATTTCCGAGTTTGACCTCGAAACCTGGACATGCGACATGGCTCAAGATGCCTCGCATGGGATTACGTATACATCTCAGTACCAGCTTGGAAAGGTGACAAGGGGCTTTGGGATTCTCGAGTTTGCGCACGCTGTTTTCACAAGCGTGGCGGCCGTTTGGGCATTGCAGGGAGAGCGGGAGAAGTGGCAGACTGTCATTGAGATGAAGAAGTTGAGGCATCGACGATTTGAGGAAGAGGAAAACCAGTACAGATAAGCGGAACAGCGGTTATGCAGTTCGTGTTTAAAGGGTGTAGAGCTATAGATGGACGGTAGAGATTTTCGTAGATAGATACCTGAGGCGTACTACTGGGTACGTTAGGCGTTCATGACAGCATGAAAGAGTAAAGATACGAGTTTATCTCAAACATTCGAAGCCGCTTGCACCATCAAAAGTTTCGATATTGCATTATCATCAGTTTAACCCGCAGGACAAGTCCGTTTCAATCAACTTGCAAGATGCTTCAGCTGAGAAAAAAGTCACATTGCGCTTGCGAATAAAGGATGACGGGTGTGTTTCTTTGACCTTGCGCACCACAGATCTTTCTCTGACTCGAAATTACCTCTGGTCAAACAGGCAGCTGCAACTCATAAGTGTCAGTACCTGCGCTTTCAGCGTCATGTCGTCCCACAAATGCTACCTAGTGTATCTCCCATGGCCACCATTTCGCCAAATCATCGACGAAGTTGCATCCCTAAGCGACCCATTCGCATTATCGCTCGTAGTGCACCTCCGAAGAGTCTGCAGTATGTGACCCTATGCTATAGATCAACCTCGATGACTTACAGGAACAGAGAGATTCGACCATGAGATCACCAACACGATCTTCGCTCAAAGTATAGCCCAGGTTCGCGAAGGCAAGCCTCGAGTCGGTTCCATCGCGCCAATGATAACAAAGAAAATCTCGGAGAAAATGGCAAACGGCACTCTGGACGAGTCTGATCTGAAACGCGTAATCATTCGATCGAGTCACTTGCTACAAGAAGACTTCCAATTTCTGAAAGAGTTAACAGAAGTCGACATGTTCAAACTCCTATTCGGGGCGGCTGCGAAATTTCTTGGCTATGACGAGGCTGTATCCAGACTCTTCAGGAAAGATGAACAAACCCTCGCGCCCAAAGATCATGTGCCACATCTTATGGTCATCGCCGCATATCTAGGCAAGAGCGAAGTAGTGCGATCCTTGCTTTTACAAGGCGCAGATCCTGATGACCCGAGCTATCATTTCGGTCTCGCCCTACCAGCAGCAGCGAAACGCGGCCATGACGGGATCGTGAAGCTTCTGCTCGAGAACGGGGCAGACATCAACCGTCCTAGTTGCGTGCATTCTCCCTACCGAAACAAGCAGTACGCGAGCACCGCATTAGCAGCAGCATCTAAAGGCGGACACGAAAACGTCATGCGGCTGTTGTTGCAGCCAGAGTACAATCTCCCAACGTCTGGAAGGGCGTTTGAAATGGCTCTGATCCACTTAGTTGAGAATTGTCAGGCGGGTCTCGTACTTCTCCTTCTGGATCGTGGCACATTTGCAGATAGGAAGAATTTGCACCAGGAGATCTTCATGGCCGCTTGCAAAAATGGCTGCCTTGCATTAGCCCAAGTGATGTTTGAAAAAGGTGTAGACGTCAATGAAGCGGAGGTCGGCGAATCACGCGCGCTTGAAATGGCCGCACACGCAGGCCATGATAGCACTGTTACTTTTCTCTTGAAAGTTGGCGCAGACCAGAAATTATGTCCGTACTGGGACGACGCAATAACTGCTGCAGCGAAAAGGGGCCATCTCGGCACCATCAAGATCCTTTTGGAGCACGGTGCGGAGATCGATTCTCCGCTCGGCAGATATTCTTCGACTCCTCTCTACGAGGCGGCAAAACATAATCGTGTCGATATGGTGCGGTTCCTGCTTAGTCGGGGTGCAAGTCTAGTGGTCTCGCAATTCGATTACGATCTTGATGTTGGGTACGAAGCCATGGAGCACGCGGTTACGATGGGCCGCGAGGGAATCGTGCGCGCTCTTGCGGAGGGGGGCGTTAATGTCAATGCTATTGCAGCCGAGTGGGTGGATCATGATCCGCCGCTCATCGTCACAGCTATGATGTGGGGTCAAGATGAGATGGTGGAGTTGTTGCTGGAATTAGGGGCAGAGATGGTGGATCCTTTGGAAACAAAATGGGGTGATGACTTTCGTAAGGGTGTTTATCCGAAATCGGCATGGACTTTGAGATCACGACGCACAGCATGACGATCCTGCTGCAGCAGAAAATGTCTTTCGCTCCTTAATTGGACTCCTTTTTGATCTCACGTCTATCCACAAATTTTGGAAACCTTGAAGCCTGCTCAGTCTTCTGAAGTAATATCCGAAATGAAAACGCTAGACCCTGCAAAGAGAAAGAAGGGCTGGAAAAGAAGAACATGATCTTGGCTATGCATTCCCTGGGTCATCGATGACCGCCTCTGCAGCAAGTATTGCTGCCACTGGGGATAGGCACTCATGCTTCGATCGCTGTTTGGCAAGCCTCTAGAAGAGGTCACCCCCTAACCGTCCAAATCCCCTAATCGTCCACTCGTAGGGCTGAAGCCCGTAAACCCTGGAGAAGTGGCCCTAGAACGAGTTGCTTATGCGACAAGAGCAGTCCCCAGAAGATTCCGGCTCGGTACCCGTAAGGCGGGCTCTGGGGTGCCCTTTTGGGGGTGTATAGGCTTCAGCCCTCCGAGTGGAGGGGTAGCCGGAATTATACCGTGGGCGGAGGGAATCGATCAACAGACGTTCCGACAACAACTACCAACGGCTGGCCGGGCACTGCATTGTTACTTCTTTAAAAAGGTATCCTCTCATTCGTTCTCTTAGAGAAATCTGTTCCATCTTGACCAGCTTTGAGAATGGACTCGACCAGCAGCTGTGACGCCATACTACAGCTCGTCGACAGCCCATCAAAACACAGGCCTTGGAGGCGACACAAGATCAATTGACCACCATGGCTATCCTCACAGCCTCCTTCCTGGGGGCGTCTTCACGTCAAACCAAAGTGGGCACCGCACCCAACCGCCAGTTTCACCAACAAGCTAACGCATACCCCCCAGCTCTCCCTTCTCTCCACGCGCGCCTTCTCTACCACCTCCCACCACCACTCAATCAACAAAATCCTCCCCTCCGCCTCCGCCGCCCTCGAGAACATGCGCTCCAACTCCACCCTCCTAGCCGGCGGCTTCGGCCTCTGCGGCGTCCCCGACACCCTCATCAACACCGTCCACGCCAATCCCTCCATAAAGGGCCTAACCGCCGTCTCCAACAACGCCGGAATAGTAGGCTCCGGCCTCGGCCTCCTCCTCGAATCGAAACAGATTTCCAAAATGATAGCTAGCTACGTCGGCGAAAATAAATTATTCGAAAAACAATACCTAAGCGGAGAAATAGAGCTGGAACTCACGCCCCAAGGTACCCTCGCTGAACGCTGTCGAGCAGGTGGTGAGGGGATTCCTGCGTTTTATACACCAGCTGCTGTTGGCACGGTGGTTCAGACGGGCGAATTACCACTCCGCCATAATTCGGATGGGAGCGTAAAAGAATATTCGCAGCCGCGCGATGTGAAAGTGTTTAACGGCAAAAGCTACGTAATGGAAGAAGCGATAAGAGGCGACTACGCGTTCGTAAAAGCCTGGAAAGCGGATCGATTAGGCAACTGTATGTTCCGCTACGCGGCGGCAAATTTCAACGGCGCAATGGGTCGCAATGCCAAAGAAACAATAGTCGAAGCCGAACATATTGTCGAACCTGGCGATATCGACCCCGCAGCCGTCCACCTCCCGGGCATCTACGTCAAGAAAGTAATCCAAAGCCGCGCGGAGAAGAAAATCGAAAAATTCACCTTCTCGCCCGACGAAGGCACAGGCGCAGATATGGGTACTTTAGGCAAAGGCGACACAGCCACCAAACGCGAACGTATCGTCCGCCGCGCAGCCAAAGAGTTGAAAAACGGCATGTACGCCAACCTCGGCATCGGCATGCCCATGCTGGCCCCTTCCTTCGTCGACCCCTCCGTCTCCGTAACTCTACAGAGCGAAAACGGTATCCTAGGCCTAGGCCCCTACCCCAAAAAGGGCCAGGAGGATCCGGACTTAATCAATGCTGGGAAGGAGACTGTGACTTTATTGCCTGGCGCTAGTGTTTTCGGCTCCGATGAGAGTTTCGGAATGATACGCTCTGGCCGCATCGATCTCACTATTCTGGGTGCTATGCAAGTCTCTGCGAAGGGCGATTTGGCGAATTGGATGCTACCGGGGAAAATAAAGGGGTTCGGGGGCGCGATGGATTTGGTTAGTAATCCGTCCGAAACAAAAGTCGTGGTGACGATGGAGCATGTGGATAAGAAGGGAAGGCCGAAGGTGTTGAAGCAGTGCGAGTTTCCTCTTACGGGGAAGGCGTGTGTTAGTAGGATTATCACGGATCTTTGTGTGTTCGATGTTGATTTCACGACTGGGTTGACCCTTATCGAGCTGGCTGAGGGGGTCACGGTTGATGAAGTGAGGTCGAAAACGGAGGCGGAGTTTCAGGTCGCTGATAATCTTGGGAGGATGGAGTGATGTGTGTATTTTTGGTTTAGATTTGGGATTAGGACATCGGAAAAGCTATGTGATGTTGAGATGACACAACAAGGAAACATTGCGGGTCAAAGAAGAAGCCCAAGAATCTTTAAAGGCGGTGCACGCCTAGTAGAAAGTACAGCGATAGAGTATATAGTAGTAGATGATAGCTTAGAGGATGGTTTAAATTCTAGCTCTCGAGCTTTAGATATCAAACCACGCTATGCAATCCAGATATCTTCCCGCAAGAACTCGCTCCCAAAAACGCAAAAGAAGCATCTGCGACCGCAAAATGTCACATCAGGAGCGCACAATATCAGATTCACTGGCTCATTTCCCACACACTGCCCTCATTCCCGTCCACACTCATGCTATCAACGTCGCTCTCCGCCTGGTTCGCAGCCAGCGGGAAGCCCGAACCCTGGCTCGCTATATCACAAATCTCGCCCAAAGTAGCAAGAGCCGAGCTGCCAGTCGTTACACTCGGGGGCTGATTACCGTTGCGTACTGCATTGTTGTCGAACTCCCTTTCCCTCGCGGCAATGGTATCTGGGTCCAATACCCGCGCATGTGCTAGTAAGTCGATCGATGAGTCATCTGAACCAGAGCCGGAAGTTGAGGCATAGGAGGATGCGCTGCTTTCTTCGGGTGAGGGGTCCATGAATATGTCAGGGGCTCTAATTGCGAACTCACTGTCGGGCAATGAATTTGGGCGATCAGCCTGAATTCGACGGTAGGAGTTGACGCTAACGCAGAGGCGTTGGTCGTCGGAATCGCCGGATTCAGATTCGGACGGCGAAAAGGGGATGCAAATGAACGACGGTGGTGGTAATGGGGACGGTGCCAGGTCAAATTTGACAGTCGAGACTATTTCGAGACTCGATGTGGGTTGACTACGGGGTATTTCTTGTTCGGGCAAGATGTTCGTCGCTCCCTTGGAAAGGCCTTGTAACAACCTGCGAGCTCTTCGAGGGCTTGCAAAGGGTGAAACTATGCTCGATTTTTGCGGGTTAGGCTTATTGTGCCGGACTTGAACCTTGACAACAAAGTTGTCTTCAGGCTCAATGCCGCCAATGCCTGACACTTCCATGTCCACCGGAGCAGGTGATGACAAACAAGTGGATGCGGCGCAGTCTGATATGCAAGATTTCAATTCGTCAAGGTCCAAAATTGACCGACTCTTGACGTTGTCCAGCTCGTCGACGTCGAATTCCATCGCATCGGTGGGCAGGTCACCATCCCTTGTGTCCTCATCCAGGAAATCATGCCCAAAATTCTGCGGTGGACTGGGGCAGCCAATGGCTTGTTGCGTATATTGGTGGTAAGCACCCTCATAGATGGTCCTACAGCTGGGGTCCCCACTCAGATCTGTGCAAAATCTGGCCTTGTGGTAGAAGATAATTGGCCGTTGTATACTGGCATTATGCCGGCGGAGTGTCGCTTCTGCCTCCTGAAGCCCATGAGATCCAGGATTTATACCAGAGTTCCAGCCGGTACCGCTTTCCAGTATGTCAGAGGAAGAAGAGGCAGATGCTTGCCCTGAGCCATCACTGTCTGTAGAACCATGGAAGAACAGTGGCTTATAGTTGAACTTGCCCCCAGGGATGGACTGTCCGAGGGTAACAGGCCTCCGCTTACCTACTTCTGGAGCTGCAGACGACGCAGGTGGAAGGGTACTATAAGATTCTTGCCCAGCATTTGACAACCCTGAATGGGTGGTAGCCATGGATTTGAGCCTTGCAATGTCATCGCTCTCATCACTGTCTGAGCTCATTCGGGTACCACCCCCTCCTCCTTGCCATCTTGCCCTGGTTCCATCCACGGAGATCTCAATTTTATGGCTAAAATCCGCAACTGCATGCCTAATGAACTCGGGTGTAACGTTCAAAGTATGCAGTTGAGCCATACTAGTGAGCAGATTGAGGTAGACCCAGCCTTCCGCATCCGACTCAGAATCCGCATCGGCACTAGTAGGGGGAGCTAGCCTCAAATGTCGTATGTACTCGATGTTGTCTGCGGGAACTTGGGCGCGGTGTAAATCCAAGTCAAGCGGGCGTGTCGGCCGTTGCTCTGGGCTAGCATTGTGACTAACCTGCGTACTCCGGGAAGAATCCCGGCCGACGTTGCTATGTCGAGACTATTGAGCAGGCAAAGGTCAGTACATTACTTCGAAAGCGCAACGATCGGCTTGACATCTTCGGTAATAAGCCCATACAAAGGCAACTTAGACGTACCTGAAGAGCTGCCATGCTCGTGTCAATCATGGGATCCATCTGCAAATCTGCATCTGCAGGTAGTATGTGAGCCTCTCTTACACCCTCCCACGTAGATGGACGCCCCCTTGCCTCCATCCTAGTCCTATCCGCATGAGCAGCCGACTGAGAGACTTCCTCCTGTTGATGCGACTGATTGTGTCTTGAGGCGGCTCCCTTCCCAGTGAATATCCGCTCAAGCCTCTTGACGACCATTTTACTCTTTGATCTGTCGGACATAGCCATGGAATGTTTTGGCATAAGCGTCTGTGGCATGTCATGCAGGTACGACTTTACGTTTTCCTGCCTCGCATGGGAACCTTGAATCAGATTGTCACTTTTGATCTGGTCGATTCTGGTTCGATCTTGCGGCTGGGAATGTGAGTGGCCGGTCTGGGCGCCGGACATCGAAGCATAAGCTGAGTCGATGGGGTGTTTCGAGTACAGGGTAGAGGACGACGGATATTTACGCAAAGCCGCTGGTATATAGGGGAAGGTTGTATGTTTTAACGGCGATGGTACCATTGGAGACCGCCTTTCCAACGGGTCATCTTCAGTGCTAGATACGAAGCTACGCAATGTTTCTTCCAACTCGCGTTTGCGGCCGGCCGCCAGACCATGTATTCGGATCTCAAACAATTTCTCGTCTTGTAGATGAGAACAGTGTAGCCTTTCATACTTCTTCAATTTCTTCTTGAGCTTCTTATTTTGTATTGTCAGGTCGTCGATAACACTGCGGAAATCTTCGCTACTGCTTCTGCTGGCCTCCAGGTGTGCGAGTAGCGATCTCGTAGGAGCTGTAGGCGGGCCGAGGTGGAAAGGGTTGGAGGCGATTGAAGGCACAGCGCAGTCACTGTTGCCGCCAGACGAAGACGGTCTACCGACGTAGAAGGGCGGATCATTGTCCTGGAAGGAAATGTGGTTCATAGCTGTTGCGTCCTTGTTCGTATCGTTGAACCATCCCTCGGCCTTGAAATGGGGGGTGGAACCAGCTCCCTCGAGCCCTTTTGCGGCTTCAAAGCGCTTTGCAGGAGACTGTGGAAAGGGGTTGAGCTGTGTAGAAGTCCTCTTGCGGGCCACAGGCCTTGGGGAAACATGCGAGGAAGGCATCGATCGATCAGGGAATGCTGCATGATGAATAGGATGCTGGTCTTGGATCATGGGTGTCATTTTGACTTGGTGCCAGGCGAAAGGCAGGCTTCTAGGTCCCGGCTTGAGTGGGGACGCCTTTACCGTGTCGTGTGGGCGATCATCGCTCGATGCGCGTGGTGCTCAAAAGCTTGCTGGAAGGTCCGGACGGAATAGCTGTTCGTCAGGTACATGTATTATGGAGGCATGTTCACTACCCGCATCAGTGGTGCATCACGAACACGTATAACGCTGGGAGTGAGGCAAGTATAGAGAGGGGTGGAGAGAGTGTGAATTCGGTCAGTCAGCCGTATAGAGATAGAGAAGGAGAAGGAGAAGGAGAAGGAGAAGGAGAAGGAGAAGGAGAAGAAGGAGAAGCTGAAAGAGGTGGAGGGTCCTCCTCCGGAAGTTGCAGTGTACCCGGTGGAAGGCATAGATCTCGATTCATTTGGGGCTTCTTGAATTTTGCGGCGATATGTTTTGAAGGTCTTGTATCGATCTGAGCCTTGACTGGCGATTCTCACAACCTTTAACGCCGGGTAAACTAAGCTTCTTTTACCCGGGAATCGAGCTTCCAACAGACCGATCTGACTCCATCAACCACGCTCAAGAACATGAGAAAATGCTCAGCCTCCTACCGATGATTAACCGTGGACGCCTTCCCTTCCTGCACCCGTGAGGCACTGATGGTCAGCTCACGAGCCAGGTGAATTAATCCTCGTGACTTTGTATACAAGCTGCGTCGGCTTTACGAGTACAGCGGATACCTAAGTATGCCGCCTAACATAGATTGCTGGAGCAGAACGCCATTGAGATAATTATATGCCAGAAAACTTGGCACCGCGGGATGCATCGACCGATCTGGTCTTTGATTGTCGCCTCAAAGGATTGTGTGCCAAGGTCTCTTCTGACCCTCGTGAGCTACTGGTATTCGTTGCGCTTTGTTTAGATATTGCCATGTAGAAAACGGGCCTCTACTTGGTCGTGTGTTCAATAAGGATCCTGGTTCAATGCTGTTGAATTATAGAAGAGAAATTGATGAATGGGCTAGAAGATGAGGCTTGTTGCAACTACAGTCATGCAAGAAATCGCATGTTGGAGGGGTGCAGCATCTCCCAATACTAGGATGACCATGCCTGTATGAAAATAATCGACATCTTCGATCTCGATCTGGTAAGGGCAAAACCAGAATGCCCATGCCTGCGTGAAAGGCATCGATATTTTCGATCGCGATCTTGCGTATGACACCTGTTCTGCGGTTGCGTGCATACATAAAGAATAGGTCAGCATGCTAGTCTCCGGTTCTTCGTTTTGAGAAAGGTATCAGCGAAATCTTGTTTCGACATCTTTGGAGCCTACTCGTTTCGAGACTTTTGAAGCCTGCTCATTCGTACGAAATTTTGCTATATCCGTGTGACCGAGAACGATTTCGATGCTTCCCCTTTGCGCGCGCCTTTAAGTTTTGCAAAGAATACTCCAGAGCTCTGGACTTGACGCGAAACAAAATCTAGCTGGAATGGCTATGAAGAAATCTGAAAAGACCTCGCATGAGATCTATCGAGGACCGTGGTTTAGGTGGTGTACCACACTACTACTGTACGCATTCGGTAACTTACCCACAAGCATGCCATCATTCGATCAACCATCGCAGAGGACAACATGGACGCGAGTATCGCAATTTCGTGATGCAGTCTTCTTCACGACCCAGTCTGCTTCTATGGACTATACAGAGCAAGAGTGCATGTTACAAGGCCACCATGGGTTGTTATCTGAACAGAGAGTATCGCTGTTGGATTGGGAAAACAAAGTCAGCAAATAGACACGATGGTTTGTGGAGGAATTTTCCGAGTCCACCTGAAAGTCTTTATTTAACCCGAAAAATGCATGCACTGCGGCCAGGCTAATTAGCAGGTGCGCAATTATGTCAGCAACAATTGTCGCCTACGCAAGTTGCAACAAGATTCAACCGGAAACTGGGGTCAATCACAACAGCGGCGTAATAAAAGCGCCAGTTGGTCCCTCGTGACCTTTCACCGGTCCATGTACGTTCACTTGCATATGCACTATCCAGATCATCGATTTTAACGGCCCTCTATGGTCCAGGGGGCTTTCCTTAAGGCACTCGCTGCAAGACTATATGCAAAGCCATCCTCCCGGCCCCGTGTTGCATAACCAATGCTTCATTGTATGGAACTCAAGGAACTGGTACCGAAAGCTGAGTGCTGCGCCGCTCGATGTCAGCGCACCTCATGCAGTGTAGCTGTGCTCTCGCACTTACATTCGAATCAAGACGGACGATGCATGCCTTGACTCGCTTTCCAGCCTTCTAATATCAACATAAGGGAGATTAGGGAGCCGCCTCCGCCACCCCCACGCATCACGCGAAGGCATGAGGCTGAACAGGCAGCCTCCACCGCTGAGCCCATTCTTGGTACGGATCAACTATTGTAGGTATCCGTGTCTTTCGCCTACCGCAAAGTCCGTCCGCACACATCTGCCATATCCTGTTCTGTAATTCTTCTTCGGTGCTCGGCACCCACAGTTGCCACGATGACGCCAAACCCAGGAGGAGATCTGATCAGACATGCCAGCATCGCAGATGGTGTTATCGCCACCGTTGCCATCGCTTTACCTCTTCTTGCACGATGGAAGAGCAAGGCAAGTTTCGGTGCCGATAACTGTTTAATCATCGTCAGTCTCTTACCGCAATATGCCATGATCACTATTGGTCACCTAAGTATGGACCGGAAAAAAAATATTTCAAACTCGCCTGTCAAAGCTGACCCTGAGCAGTCGTGTATCATGGGGGTTTGGGACTACCGACTGCGGATCTGAAGCCAGCATAACTGTCTGTTCTATTGAAAGTATACCAATAAAAATCCCTTTCAAGGCGGCTCCTAGGCTTATCAGACCCTCGCAGTACATGATGGTCGGCCTAATCACCACTTCCTTAACCATCACAACAGTCAAATTAGCATTCCTAGTCCTCTACCGCCGAATATTCCCCACCCCAGCCTTCATACAAAAGACCCTGATCGTGGGCATAGCCTATATCGCATGGTTCATCGTCGTCCCCTTGACCAATCTCTTCCAATACCAGCCTTTCAACGCAGCTTTTGATCCAGATTTGCTCTTCACAGATTCTTGTATCGATCTGCAGGCTTTCTACTGGGGAGTTGTGTCTCCGAATCCGGGAATTGATATTGTCATGCTGTATTTACCCACCAACGAAGTGCGGAAACTACACTTACCAAGAAAGCAGAAATCTATGCTCTCGGGCGTATTCCTGCTATGCAGCTTGTAAGATCTGCACTCTTAAACCCCTGATATACTGTAAGTAACAGTCAACAGCGTCTGCGTCTCAGCAGCAATGCGCATCGTAACCGTCGGAAATCTGAAAAAGGAAGAGGGCAGTCGTACGTAAAACCTCCCCATACAATGCACCTGCTCTTCAATCTCCAATACCTACTTACCCCCGTACAGTCAGCCTCGTCTTAGAATACCCCTGGAATTAAATCGAGCCGGGAGCCGCGATCCTCTGTGCCTGCATCGTTACATATAGACCCCTGTTCACCTACGCCAAGCTGCCTTTCTTAAAGCTGTCGGGCATTCTCAGCCGGAGCAAGAGTATATAGTCCGAAGATGCCTACTGGATGGATGTGGTAGAGGGGGATGATGTGCAAGATTTCCGAGGGACAGATGCCCGTCGCTTTCAACATCTCGCCGAGAAAACTGCGAAAGGGGAGCTTCGTGTCATTAACGTCGGCTCAGGGAACAGAGACCGTCTTGGGCTAAATAGCAAGACTTCGAGTGGAGGATAAGCGTCGAAGCTTACAGCCTTACGAAAGGAGGGCGCGTTGAAAACAAAATTCTCCGCTGATGAAATTGCGCTCGGGGCCATCTCTCCGATTATTTACGGGACTAATCTTGGTATGCTGATGATGGAGTTCACGTAGTGTTGAATTTTAGAGACTCATGGAGTATCGCAAGGCGCTTAAATCTGTGTACTTTGACTGACAACATTATTTCCGATGTCTTGATTATTTGGACGATGTGGAGTGACTTTCGATACTTTTCCAAGATTAAGTGTGTCACATTTCTCAAAGCTGGTCTAAGCATCGATCATTTTATTCACTGATGGGGCCATTGTACATCCAAGAATGTGCCGTCAGATACAGCAACAGGAAGGGAATGGAGTGGAAGGTGTTCATAGAGTGCAGACGATCGAATACACGATCCTCATTCTCACAGTGAGCAGAAGACATGGCTGCATGATAGATAGTACAAGCGAAGGGCGCGTCATCTGCTGAGCACCTTGACTAGGCGGAGTCACAGACTTGGTAACAGTGGAGCAGGAAACTTGTCTAGCGAAAGCGTCCAGGAGCCACAGCTAGCGCCAATTGGAGAGGGCACCCATGATAGTCGTAATACACAAGCTGCGTCGCCCACGCAGATTAAGCAAGCCTGCTCAACCACTCCCGTCCCTCTCGTCCAGCCCGCTGAGGTCGATCTCATGACCCAGAGATTGCTCCAGGTGCATGATTTCCATCTGCCCCAGTCCACTATTGATCATAGCTTCAATGCAACTCGCAGCGGTAGCCAGCAACCGACTACTAACCTGTGCCTCTCCCCTTCTGGGCAAAAGCAAACCCGCGACCCTAGAAGTGTTTGTGGCAGTCATGAAGATGTAACCGACCACGAACGTCAAGTGGCTTTCTTTCTCTAGATAACCGGCGCCATATATTTCAAGCAATTGGGATTTGCAGACCTCGTTGACATGTCGTAGGAGCCCCCAGCCGAGTCGGTGCAGTCGGAGATAGTCGAGTGTGAGTTCCATTGATTCGGCGTGCAGAGCGTTGGTGAGAAGTTCAAGAAAGTCGAGGGTTGGTATATTGGTGGATCTGAAATCTTTGGGTTTTCGTAGCAGAGTACCTGTGTTTGATGTCTTAACCTTCTTGCCAGAGCTCGGTTTGGTGCTGACGCCGTCATCGTCGTCGCTATCGTCGTCCATCATGGACTCTATGATCGGCGTGAGAGATTCAGATGTCCATGATACAGCTCGCGCGTTATTGCAATAGCGCTCTTCAAACAGCGAACCAACTTTGCACAATTTTTCGAGACCTCTTGGACCCCTCGCAGATGCAATTGGCGCATTTCTTCTCCTATTGCTGGCGAACGCTGTGGCAGAGTAGCCCATACTTAACAGGTAGCGTTTGAGATACTCTTCTAGGCCTTTCGGAGCATTGCCGACAAACATGCTTTCGGAACTCTGCAGTGCGATGAGAAGCTCCATATCTTTCCACAACCTCGACGATAGCTTCTCCTGGCGTACCGCGTTATAAAGGTGGCCAGTGTATAGCACAGATCCCCAGGCATTTGCGAAGGCCATACCGATCTCCTGATATCGCACCTTTAGGGCGAAGCTGTAAAGGCCGCAAAGAAGGGGGTATTGCTTTAGCAGGCGAAACGGCTCAGGTTCAGGGCCTGGCATGTTGCTTCCAATCTAGGCAGGCGTCAGCTAGCGACAAGTTTACGGCGCGGACATTACGCCGCCTAGAATTAGATGCAATTTTTACGCGAGAAGCATGACTCACTTTCTTCAGTGTGCTAGCTACAATATCCCCTTGAACCCAATCTTCAATGACCGTGAGCATCTCCTTAAACTTGAAGTCGTTTGTGCGAGGCCAGGTATCGACTCGAAGTGACTTGTGGAACTCCAGGTTATGCTTGATGGAATCTCTGATGGCATCACCGGTCTGCAAGAGCTGCTTATGTGGTCGATCGAGGTCCTGCTCGAGAACATGCTGAACGTCTAAGAAACATTGCGCCGCAAAAACAAACCATAACGGGATGTCTTTGTTAGGTCCCATGTTGCGGAAACCACGAATCAGCTCGTCCTCAGCTATGGGCCCAGTCATCATGGTCATTACCATAAAGTCTGGAAAGGCTTCGAGGAGGACGAGCTTATCGTCTTCGAACTTTGCCCTGGACGACTTTTGAGACCAGTGGGTTCTCAAATCACGGCGACCAAAATGGCCAGACTTGTATATGGGAAGATGACCTGGACTAATCACATCCTGTACACTAGCGACGATAGTATAGGTAGACAGGAGACACTTTTCTGCTAGGTCGTAGACTGCCATATTAAAAATGTCGTCTGGTCGTTGCTTGTGGCTTGGATCCTCGCCTCGATGCGCACCTGCCCAGCCATCGAGGTAAGTATATCTCTAGAGAGGTGTTTGGAGCAATGATGGAGGATCGCTAGAGTTTTCAAGCAGGAAAGACCATGGTCTTCAAACAGGTCGAGCAGTGACAAGGCACATTGAGGTCCACAACGAGAAAAAAAAAGGCAATGTTTCCAAGTACCATGAGCATCATAAAACACTGAAGTATACGTACATTGCACCTTGTAAAACATCTGCACTATGCTCTCGTAGTCTGACTTTTCCGGAAATTGCTGCAAATAATCCTGCTCCAGATTGCGGACGAAGTCAATGGCAGTGTTGGTAGTGATAGAGGCCGCAACTAGGTCCATCCCTTCCTGGTAATTGGCCCATAAGCGGCCAACGAAATCACGTATCTTGCTTATATCCTCAAACAAGCAATGAGCTCCCAAATATTGCTCCTCGAGACTGTGTAATGTTTCTGCTTCGTAGCGAGGCGTGGAGATGGATGCATTCGCGGCAGCTGGCTCCCTATCAGGAGCGTCGATGAAGGCTTGAGACGGCTCCTGGATGTCAAGATTGGCAAACACGTTGCTCATCTGGCTGCTGGTTTGGTCACCAATAGGCTTGGAAAGGAAATCATCGACCATGTCTGATGGCATACGAGATTTGAGAATCTCACGTGTCCGCTCCAGAATGCCTAAAAAGTACCAATGGCCCTCATCTTTGACTTGATCGGTAGGCTTACCTGCTCCTTGTTGCTCCCGGGACCAGTCACAATGTTGCCTGCGGAGGTTGATAGCGCGGTTCAAGGTGTGGACCAGAGCCTTGGGTACCTTGACCACCGCCTTGGTAGAGCTAGCAATGTGGTCGGCTAATACGGTAAAGTCTTTGACCTTGATGGTGTAGGTAGTTCCTGCTGGGACGTTGCTGCCATGCCCTGCGGTTCCAGAGCTCTTGACCTGACCATTTGCAGCATCCTTGGCCTGCTTTCGTGCCTTACCTTTGAGGCGTTTTGAGGCCTGCGGAGCCTTGGAAGGGACTGTATTCTCCTCGTTGTGATCAAGAAGATCAGAGGGATATCCGCATTGCTTCGCTTTTTGCGCCAGCCAGGTAGCGATGGCATTTGTGTCTTCTTTATAGACTTTCAAAGAAGATTGAAGAAAATCGGGCAGCATCTTGGGGATCGTCGAAAGAGTTGTGGAAGGAGACCAAATGATGGATGTGTGGCTCGAAACGTCCAGTGACGGATAAAGAGATGGGACACTACATGAGAGATGGCAGACTGCATGCAAGGAGATAGAGCGGGCTGAGACACTCTCTAGACTTACGGGAACTACTAGATGTTGAAAGAAATCTAGAGATGAAGCGATTGGACAAAGAAGTTGGAAGTGATGGAGATGGGGATGGGTCTTGACCGGCAGGTAACCGTAGAAACTACTGCTGAAAATGGCGCTAATCTTCCTAGACAACGCCATCTCAGGATCTAAGCACCAACGATTTGCTGAAAAGCTGAGTGCCTCATTGCTCTTAGGCCCTCTTACCGGGCAAAGACGACGCTCATCTACGACTCCAATTCCGTTCAATCTGATCAAAGACACCCTTAAAGAGGCCATACTTAAAAGATTTCATAAACCATTGACTACGAGTATAGCCACTGCTCCTAGCCCTTATCTTCGGCTGAAAAGCTCCATCTTTTCAGGACCTCTGCTCCAAATGAACTTCTCAAGCTTTCTATGGATCTAATCTTACCGATAGTAGCGCCGCCGCTCTATGCATGTACATCAAGACTCCCTCTCAAACTCCAGTCGCTATGCAAACGCCACTCATGTTTGATATCATGAGAACCGCAGAAAGCCTTTCCATCTAGCAATCACACTTTTGAACCACGACCGATTCGGTGCTTCATTGAGTTCCTTCATGAGGTTCACGTAGTAATCAGGGTTCGATGCGGGCTTCATCATCCTCTCCGACAGTGGATACTAATGATACACAATAGTCAGTCATTTTGCAATTCCACAAAAGAGCAGAACGGCATTATCACCCCTACCTTCTTTGTATATCTATTCTCCAGAAACGAATATAGCACATTGACCTGCTCTAGCTCGCCCTTTTCATCAAAAGGTACGGGAGTCGGGACCGAGGCTTGAGCTTGATTTGAGATGACATTATCTTGTGAGGGCGCTGCAGAGGGTTTGAGTCGAGTATCTACGCGTTGCTGTATGGTTTTCTGGAATGAGACTTCGGGCCTTAGGAAGTCTGCAGGCCAATTGTTCAGGATTCGCTGGTAGTGCTTCTGTACTATCTGTGCAGTATCAATGTTAGTAGCTTCACGTATTACACGTCGTCTGAGAAGGTGGAGCTGCTTACTGCCTTGGCCATTGCGGTGTGATTCTTTGTAGGATCTCTTTGTCAAGTACGTCAATATTTCGCGGGATCGGTTGTTGCCAAGCCGCCATCTCTGGTGGCGGCCGCGTGCTCGGGGCTGAATGACACCGCAACGAACCTCCTGGAAGCCTTCTTAATAACAGCAATAACTCCACCCTCCCACTACAACAACTTTGAGCAATTTACGACCGACTTCTGTAGATACACCGCCTGAGCTCTGTTATCGACTGGCTCTTTGAAGCTGGCGTGAGTCTCGCAATGAGCTCACAGAAATATGAAAGGGTTAGTCTATTGCGACATTGAGGCTCTGAGGCCTCACCCCGAACGCTTGGGAAGGAGGAAGCTGACAGTGATCGCATTCAGGTGTCTGCAAACGATCAAGATGACCACCTAGAGAATACCCTAGAGCCTGCATCTCGAGAAACAACTCCCTTTTCTCCACCGCCTTCATTCCGTTCTCACACCTCATCGCCCTCACGACATCTACTCTCTTCGGATCCCATAGCAACAGAAGCAGAAAGAAATCTAGCCGATACCTTCGACGATGGATCAGATTCAGACGATGATGGCCATAATGAGGGAGATGACCGCCAGCGCTTAATGCGGGCGAATACAATACAGTCCGAAACAGAACAGCGAACCGTATGCGATGGAAATAGGCCTGAGCTCCCAAGGACAGCCACACGGTTCCCAGGAGCTTTTCCAGTAACAACGACGACTGTGCCTGCTCGACCGGCCGGTGCACCTTTCAACTCATTCTCGCAGAACGACGGCGTCTTTGCCAATCTGAATGCAAAGCCCGAACGCGGCGAAGAAAAAGAAGAGCAGCCTCCTGTAAGCCTTTGCCCCCTTGATATATCTCACGCTTTTCGTGCTAAATTGCTTGTAGTCATATGAAGCTGCTGCCGCCGACGCTACTCCTCCCTACTGGGAAACCACCATCCTCGCACCTGGCCACCTTACATCCTCCGACGAAGTCTACGTTGATGGACTACCTGTCGGCTCCCTCTTTAGCTTTGTTTGGAACGGTTTGATAAGCATGTCATTCCAGCTAGTTGGCTTTCTCCTCACCTACCTCCTACACACCACACACGCCGCCAAGAACGGCTCAAGAGCAGGACTAGGCATCACACTTGTAAAGTATGGTTTCTACATGCGTAGCGGCGCGTACAAATCTGCACCGCCTACCTCAAATCCCAACGACCCGGCCTTCGCCCCGCCAGGGGATCCCAACAGTCACGATTTTGACCCTTCGAAATTCTCCGATAGCGCCGCTGCCGCAGCTGCAGCAGCTATGTCACAAGCTTCTCAACAAGCTCAAGCCAGCAGTTCGAGTGGTAGTTCACTCAACAGCGACTGGCTTGCATACGCCCTTATGATAGTTGGATGGTTTATATTGATACGGGCGGTCAGCGACTTCTTCAAGGCACGGCGGCATGAGCAATTGGTCCTACAGAGTCCAGACCGCGGTTTGAACGTTCCCGTTGTTGCTGACACGGAGAGGCCGGAGACCGTCGTATAACGATTGGGATAAGTTGAGTCAGTGGGAAAAATCGGCGCTTTTCAGGCGTGGGTAAGCAGGGGATCGGGCTGTACAGGGTTCGCATCCTATTTTCATTAATGTATCAAGCACCCTTAACAACCAGCTCCGCACTCCAAGACTGTTGGTATTATCGATTTTGTCAATGCCAAGCATTGTTTGCTTTTCCCCTGCAGCTTCTATTTCCCGGTGGTGCGTGCAGATCACTCACGTCACCCATTGACTCCAACCTTTCGGCCTTCCTTTCACTCGCTCTTATGACCAGACATGCCAATTGATCTTTGTACTTGTCGAGCTTTGCTTTCGGTGCTTCTCACACACTGACGTACAGCACTACAATGGCTTCATTGCGCCAACTACGCGGGCTTCCAGCGCCCTTGCTTGACAGCATCTCATGCAGGTCGCGTGCATCAGTCCCTGCATGCACTCGATTATTCTCCGCATCATGCCACAGAAGGGCAGCCCTCGGCCTAGACGCTCTCGATGCCAGCAAAGGCGGCCGCGAGCGCATTGTGATTCTCGGCTCCGGCTGGGCAGGTCAGCTGAAGCCTCCTCTTCTCAATGAACAGCCATTGACTTGCGGTGTACAGGCTACGTCCTCTCCCAAAGACTCTCAGCGAATTACCAGACCCTCGTCATCTCTCCACGCTCGTACTTCGTCTTCACTCCCCTCCTCAATTCCACTGCAGTCGGCACTCTTGAATTTCGCACAGCGCTAGAGCCCGTCAGATCAAGAAGGAAACCCAACGTTGAGTTTATGCAAGGATGGGCGGATGACGTGGATTTCAAACGGAAGATCCTCACAGTAGAAGAAAGCGTCGTCGATCCAGATCAAGGGAACGCAATGACCGGCAATCGCTACAACGAAGAAACCAAAGGAGAGAGCCACTCCGAGAAAAAGGGCAAACGCAAGGAAGGAAAGCGCTTCGAAGTCGCCTACGACAAGCTCATCGTAACTGTTGGCTGCTATTCACAAACCTTTGGCACCCCGGCGTAAAAGAAAACGCCTTCTTCATGAAAGACATCAACGACGCCCGCCGTATCCGCAAACGCGTCCTCGAATGCTTCGAAATCGGAAACCTCCCTACCACTTCCGATCAGTTGCGTGAACAACTCCTTCGCTTCGCAGTCATAGGCGGTGGACCCACAGGCATGGAATTCGCTGCTGAACTCTCCGATCTCGTGCACGAAGACCTGACGAAGTTATATCCGGCCCTCGTTCCCAAAGTTCGCATCGTAGTTCGCGACGTCGCGCCACAGGTGCTCAGCATGTTCGACGACAAACTATCCGAATACGCAATGAAAACCTTTCGTCGCCAAGGCGTCGAAATAAAAACATCAAACCACATCGAATCTCTACGCCCCGGCCTCCCAGCCACCGACCTCTCCGGCAATAGCACCTCAAACATATCCGACCCTGCCGGCTGCTACACTCTGAAAACAACAGAAGACGGCGAAATAGGCGTCAGCATGTGCGTATGGAGTACAGGAAATATGATGAACCCCTTCGTGCAGCACGCTCTCTCAAAGACCTACGGCTTCCCATCCGCTTCCGCGGAGATTATAGAGGGCAAGAAGCCCGAGGACGTAGACAGTGAGGAGTGGATGATAGAAGAACACCCCAAAACCGGCGCCATCATCGTCGATGATCGGTTGCGGGTGCAACTGCATTCCAAAAACCCTCCTCCACCCAAGGACGGAGTAGACTCCCCTCCCCCCGCCGCCAGCGCCACAATGACAGACGTTTTCGCCCTCGGCGACAACGCCATGATCCGGGATGCTGCTTTGCCCGCTACAGCGCAAACGGCCGCCCAACAGGCCATCTGGCTCGCCAAGCGATTCAACAATCGCGATTTGGAACAGCAGACTTTCAGCTTCAAAAATTTGGGCATTATGACTTATCTCGGCAATGCGAAGGGGTTGGTGCAGACGGAGGGGGTGATGGGGGATATTTCGGGACGGGCGGCGTGGTTGATTTGGAGGGGGGCGTATTTGACTATGAGTGTTAGTTGGAGGAATAAGATTTTGATTCCTACTTATTGGTGAGTGTGACGGTTTTCTTTCTTTTTGGGTTTGGAGTTGGCTGATGCTGTGTGCGATAGGTTTTTGAATTGGCTGTTTGGGAGGGATATCACAAGATTTTGAAAAATGAGTATTACGCTCCGACCGCGTGGGTTTTGGAAGGATTAAATGCTGTACATATGTGTCTCTCCTCGCTCCCTTTGACTTTCGATGTTGGTGTTTTTTGCGTAAAACGACATGCTGCGATGCTGTTTTGCTGGCTGCGAATCATAGGTTGGCGCCGTATTTTCTGGCGTTAAGTGGGAAAACCCGATGTTTGAACTGTACGCGTAAAGTCTACATCAAGCGTCGCTATGTACCCAGCGCTCTAGTGGATGTTCGAAAACGCTGCAAATGGGTCAACTGTGCGAAAGAATGAGCTGTTGGTGCCAATGAAATGGGCTTGCTTCATTTTACAGAACAATTTAACAGTTTGTCTCATGCTACATATCCAGCTCCCTTAGCTTCACTTTTCCTTTGCCGTCCTATGATACTCATGGCCCATGCAAAAATCACCCGTAAAAATTACAGTAGAGTATCACCCAAAGCACACCTCACCAACGAGCAGCCCGCCCTAATAGTCTCCTGTGCACCCATTGCCTCGAGAGATGGATTCACCTCGACCAGATCCATCGCAACCAGACCCCCAGTCTCATGCACGCACTCAGCAATATAGTCGCCTTCCCTCAATGTCAAGCCGCCTCGTACCGGGGTTCCAGTGCTAGGAGCCCACTGTGGATCTAGCGCGTCGACGTCGAAGGAGAGGTGGATAGGTGTATCTGTGCCAATGTGACCCAACGCCATTTCCATCACGCGTCCAATGCCATATCTATCTCCCATCAGCCTCCCCCCCAAATCGCCCGCAGAAAGGAAGAAACATACTTATCAATATCATGCATACTAAACGCCCTAATCCCATTCTCCCTCAAAATCTTCTTCTCCCCTTTATCCACATCTCTCAACCCAATATACACCAACTTCTTCAAACTCAACTTCGGCTCCGCCCCCAACCACCCAAACGTATCCTCCCTGCTCTCCTTCGCCAATCCAGTCAAGAAGGCAACAGGCATGCCATGAATGTTCCCGCTCTCGCTCGTCTCAGGCGTGTTGATGTCTGCATGTGCATCCACCCATATGACAGCCATTTCCCGTCCCAGCCGCTCGCGGATGGCCGTGGATGTGCCCGCTACCGTGCCAATGGCGATCGAATGGTCTCCCCCGAGCGTGAGGACGAGGCGCCCTGCTTTTGCGTGTTCGTAGACTTGGTTTGAGATTTGTTTCGTGACGGCCGAGACCGCGAGGGGGTTTTTCATATTGCGGAAGTCAGGATCCGAGGATGACATGAGGGAGGAGTAGTGGTGGACTGTGTCATCGTGGTGCAGGGTGTAGCCGAGGTCTTCTTTGAGTTGGGTGAGGAGGCCAGCGGATATGAGGGCTGTAGGGGCGGCGTCGACACCGGGTTTGCACTGGAAAGAGGGTTAATGGGGGCTTGTGTGGTGGGGGGAAGGGGGAGGGGGAGGGGAGGGGATGGAGGTACTTGGCCGCCTGAGAAGCCGACAGCTACGACGCCGAGTTCGTTGTTGGAGGCGAGGAATTTCGGGGCGATTGTTGAGGGGGAAGTCATTGTGGGATTGGTGACAGGATCGAGAAGTGTAAGTAGAAAGCTCGACGAGCGATGGTCCAGGAAGTGGTAGTGAAGTGTCCTAGCGAGCAAAGCGCCAAAGGTGACTGTGTGGGTTGCAGGAGACAGTTGAGAGCAGAAGATAAGCAAGAAGTAGACGAAGGTAAGGACAGTGTCAAATATATATCAGTCAGGAAGAAACATTCCTTGGTCGAAAAATTGTTCGGTTCCTTGTCGGCAAAACGTAACAAATCCGAGGCCCCGCCAAAAGCTGCGCTTAGGGTGCAAGGTCCCTCGAAGCCTGCCCCTGTACCGTCGAACGCCTTACCCCTAAGTACAGGTCGAGCAGCACTCGTCCCCCTAAGTGAAGGTGTAAGAGTTTTCAACATCACCTGCCATCCACAAGCCCCCACACTAAAGTCCTTGATGTCTGATCGTCATTAGCCAGACTCTGGCTACCAAGGATATGTTTAGTAGCAGAGGAATGCCGAAGTGACCTGAAAACGTGTTCTGCAGCCTTCTCGTTCGATGTCACGCAGCTTGTATTTTGAGTCTCCCTTCTTGATTGTGGATGACTTCCACGTCTGCCTTTAGTGTAGCAAAGTCAAGCTTAAGTAGATTCTCTGTTTCAGAAACCCCAATTATGCTGTCTTTTGTATAGTAACCATAGCCCAAGTAGAACACCCTATTCGGGGTAATATGATACGATCTGTTTGGCTGTGGAATAAAAGTAGCAGGAGGGCCACTGCTGCCTCGGCCAGTATACGAAGCACCATAACCGATCATGTAGCTATTCTGCTTGGCTTCCTCGGCAGTGAAGTCGTTCTGTGTCTTGATCTCGAACGAGTCCTTGGTGCCGCCGTTTGCGAGCTCTTTATCATCATCGAATTGTAAAGCTTGGTCGACGACCTGGACGGCGAAAGTGGACCCCGGACTGTGAGCGTCTTCGGAGGTACTTGACCCAAGGGCAATTGGCTTTTCACCATAGACCATCACATCGACACCTTGAAGTTGAGTGCTCTGGGATGATCCACATATGGCATAGTATGTTTTGTGGAGGTAGAAACGAGACTGTTGACCGGTAGGAACTCGGGCCTGAGCAATCACGCTGGCGGAAGGCGCGTACATTTTCTCGAGAACGTTGGGCGTAAAATGCGGTCGCTCGTGGAATAGAGCATAATTCTGGTAGCTTCCGGTTTTATTGGCGACAATGATGGTGTAGGCGCTCATTTTGTAAACAAACGGAAACGATGGCGATGGAAATGCAATAGCAAGAACGCTGCACGCACTGGTCAAACCTCTCTGATTGCGTTTGCCATTGGGACCTGCAAGGCTCAATATCTACTGGGAGAGAAATCCATGTCGGCGTCATCGCAAGCCCATCATGCCAGCTCAGAGTGGCACAGCGTAGCTTGGCGGGCGAAAGCACTTTAGAGAATAGCGGTTGGGCTAGATGTCTTTGATAGGGACCCGACATATCTTATGGACCAGACCTAGACAACGTCCACGTTTCTTGGGGCTTCTCGATTCCATCAAATATCGCCCGGTACCATTAAGTTCAAAGACATTTCAGGAACAGCCTGGGTGCATTAGCATGGTAAACTTGTCGGTTGTGCAATCGATTTCGGCCGAGTCAGCATCCTATCCTCGCAATAATGCGATGGACTCGGAGGCAGCTCTTGAACGCACCGCAACTCCACATGAACTCATCCCTACAGCGAAGGTGTGACAAAGCTGTGAAGCTGTACCTGATAAATTAGTAATAGAGTGCGCCCCTCTCATCTTGACCTTATTTTTGCTTCTTTTTTGCGGCAATTCCAGAATGGTATTTTTGTTCCTTGTATTCTCTAAACAAATATGTGAGTGCTATTTACTATTATTTTGCGTTCTCGTCTTGAATTTACCTTGTCTTTTCGTGGCTAAGACTAAGGTGGGGTCTCTTGCGGTCCCCGAAATCTTAGAAGCCTAATCATCGTCGCGTTTGGAGGATGAATCGAGAGAAAGGCACCCGTTGCACGGGGGAAAAACGCAAAAAAACAGGTTCGAAAACCTGTCACGCCCATATCCGAAGCGCCGCGTCACGCGAGACACTATATTGACAGCATCTTTTGACTGTTTTCTCGCACTCTTGGCGATTATATTCTTCGTATTTGGCGCTTTTACGCGCCATACCAACTATATACTCGTCGAGGACGTACCGTATACAAATACACTTCTTTCCGCAGTATCCCATAAATCGGCAACGCCCTCCCGTTTGAATAGGGTTAGGGTGTGGGAGGGCGAGGGTTGCCGGTCTAAGTGATGATTAGTAAGTGTATCGTAAAGTTTTACCATATTTCCAATTGCCCGAGTGTTAACGTTGAGACAGGTTCCTAGCTTCTTTCCCGTTGTCTTCGCACTTATAGCTGTACGTCTCATAAAACCTATTCACTGGGCATCAGCCTTTGAAACAAGAAAAGAAATAACACTCAGGTCAAACTACTTCAATAATTACTGGATAATAGAACGATTGGAGACACTCTTGCGACGTTGGCGAAGTTCAGAACGGTCAATATTACAGGATTATTACCCGTCTTGCTCTAGGAGTTTTCGCTATTAGGAGGCCAAGCGAGCCTAAGAATAACCACGATGGAGACGATTCCATGGCTCGATCATACAACGTTCTCCTACATCGACTTTGACACAATCTACACCATGTATACTGGGTCTGAGTGGTAGATTGAGAATATCGACATTATCAAGGCGATCTACAAAACTTCCCTCATCGGCTCCTATTATATGAGGAAGTCCCCTCAAAACGCCTAGGGAAAGTTCAAAGTCCCCACTGTATAACAACTAGTCATGAACCAAAATACCTCTGCGCGGACGAAGATACCATCAAACGCTGATATAGTGACCCGATCACAGCCGGTACAAGCGCATCTAATGCAACCCTTTTCCTCGAAACAATATATGTGTATCTTGACTGTAGTAACCTCAGCAGGGACGACGTTCCTACAGGGATCGAACTTGAGGACGGGATGGTCAGTGGCATCGAGTGTGAATAGATTCCAGATCGCAACAAATACTGGTGAACGCGGCAATTTCAATGGGGGCCCCACCACACAAAGACAAGTATACTATCAGGCCTCAGGGCAGAACGAGGATGACCTAAACGGAGATTTCATCCTCATCTCATTTACATGCAACCTAACGTCTACGTACGTCGAGCTCAACATCTCCTGCATAGATCCATCATGCTCGGCGACACAGATCCGTCCTTCGGAACAGAACGCGATGTCTGAGCTCTGGTCCCCATTGGACTACCACAGCAGCGTCGCTGATAGTTTCTTTGGCGACTTCCTAAACGCCACGGTGCCCAGACAGCTTGCATCCCCCTCCGCTACTGAATGGTATGTCACCGACCCAACCCAGCTATTCGGAATAGACCCCAAAAACTAACACGCCAATTGCTCGTATATTGATTCTGGCGAGTTCTCATTACGACTCACCCAGCTGCTCAACGCCTACTATCTTGCCAATGTTGCCCCTGCTGCTGTTGCAGGGGATCTGATCACCGCAGACTGGATCGCAGACTACATATATGACTACACAACCATCGCAGGCCAAGGTGTAAGCCCGTTCTCAATCATTGTGTGTCATAATCAATGGCTCGCGATCCTACTTCTTGCATCGGTGGTGATGATGGGATGTGCCTTTGCGTGTGCCGTGCTTGCAGTAATTTATCCGAGTACTGATCATCTGGACGTCGAAATTGCCGCTGCTATGAAAACAAAACGGTCGAAAGCTTTTCGGAAGAACTTGAAAGTGTTTATGAGTGATAATTGAGGCGGGAAATGATGTTAAACATATCATATCGATGTTCCTCCAAAGTTCCGTAGTTGGATTTTCTTCCTTAGACTGCAATCGGCAACCCATTTCTAATTCGAAAGACCGGATACTGCGCATCTTCATGCACTATAAGCACTCTATCGAAACAGTGCCGCGCCAAGGAATCTAGATATGATGAACATCCAATATCCGGTGGGGGCGATGGCACGCCCAACATGGTCCATGGGACGCCCAAGCATAAACCTTTCAGCTGATCATCCACGCGGTTTCTTACCAGCTACCATTGTCTTATGACGACAAGAGTGGGACTCTTTTGCAACAAGAGAGAGTACGACCCCCTCGATGGTTTCGAAATTCCCTTCATGGCTGAACAGCCCAAAGCAGCTACGCCAAGATTGAAGCGCGTATTGATACCCTCCTGGGTCATTCAGCTCTTCTTGACAATACCTTTGGTTGCCGCGGCTGGCTACGATACATCAACTGAATTCGTAGCGTCCATCTTCCCACTTCCTCAACGCGCTAACCACCGAATACATTGCTAAATTGGAACAGGAATGTGATATTAGTCCTCATCTTCTCGACAACATGGCTTGTTCTCGACATCACCGAAATCAACCTCTTCGCCCGCAACGACCTGAAAACCATAACATACCTCATATGCCAATGCGTCAAGATAGGCCTCTGGCTCATCATATTAATATTCGGAGACATCTCTGCGCTGCACAAACAAATCTCTGGAAGTACTGCGGGCCGATCTGAAGGGCGTCTTGCTGGTGGAGATACTGTCCTACTGTGTTTTCAACTATCTGTCGCTAGAAGACTTGCCGATGATACTAGTCTCGAATTCGCCGCAAGCCTTATCTACGCAGGTGTAATTTTCCACCGTAAACGGCTCATTCGCAGAAGAAGAAGCAGAGGGTCTGATGAGCAACATCCCCCTCGAGACAAATACAACAACGGGCGATGGGCGAAGGCCAAACAACAACGGCCGGATACAACCTACTCAGTACCGTCAGTTCGTCAGTATATGGTAGTCAATCGACACCAAGGCTTCAAGCTGGGCCATTCGAAAGCGAGGCGGCTCCTCAGGGCCCGTATGAGAGTGATGAGAAGGCGATCAATCGACCTCCAATGGTGCAGGAGTTGAATAGTCCAATTATTGCGCAAGAGTTAAATAGTCCGCCCCCAATGCATATGGCGATGGTTGGATTGCCGGAAAGGAGTGAGACTCATGAGTTGGGGGCATCATCAACACGTGATAGGAATGCCGGAGAAGCGAGAGTTAGGCGCTCCTATCTTCACTCATGGTCGAGTTCGCCGGCTGAGACGCCAGATAAGGGATAGAGATGAAGGGCGTCCCAAAGATCCAAAGACAGGGGCGGAGTATTTGTTTTGACATTCTGTTGTCTGACAGAATCATTATACCCAATGCGAAATTTTCCATGATGTTTCGAAGTATCCTCTCATCCATGAAAGTTATCATGTCCCAAGACTCGGATATTGTTCTTATTTGAGATGGTGCTCTGGAAGGTAGACTTACCCTTGCGCATTTATGGTGGGTCCTTGGTTGACTCAGAACTTGCGGCTTTTGGTTTGTGATTGATGAAGAAGACTCATGGTTCCTGCTGATATGAGCCACCGTTGGATGTTCGTTGCCTAGGAGTCAGAGAAGAGTCATGCAAATGGACATGTGCCTTTCTTTGTGGGTGATTTGAGATGCGGATAGAATTTGTGCCCCTGAAACAACCTGGCTCCTTTGTTCTCACCCGTTTTGAACTTCTTCCTGTCATTAAAGCATTCAGTCATCTCGTTTTATATTGTTTCACAGTTCTGTTGCGGGTATGAGTATGGGCCTAAGTTTTGAACTTCAGCAAGGTTTCTGAAGAGATTGAGTCAACTTCCAGTCAAAGCAATTCCTTTGATGTTGTAAATTTGGAACAGTGTGAAGTCCCAACGCTCCTGAGAAGCAATTGTATATTACAATCATGAAAGAAAGAGCGAATGCACTTTACAAGTTGACTCAGAGATCTTTGTGGTAATTGATGAATATTATCATGTGTCATACATGGTCTTTTCAGTCTTATATAAAGGCAGACTTTCTCCGACGCCAGAGAATTCCCAGAGCAGTACAAATCTACACAAATAAGCCGTCAACAAATCATTCAAAGATTGATAAACTCAAAACATAGAATTCTCTGATCGTTAGCGTCACAATGCAATACATTACCTTTCTTCTAGCCCTTAGTGGGGGCGCTCTTGTGCATGCCGTCCGAATCAATAGGCCACTCTCCAGCGAAGAACCCGCTTCGGTTTCTGAAGCGGGAAAAGATGCTGCTCAAAAAGCCGCTAGTGACAATGTTACTATTGCGTCTTATTCCGATGGCCTTTGTCAAGCAATGGAAGGGCTTTCGAATACTGTGAGTCCAAGCTCTCAACCGACAGTTGATCAGTTGTCATCTCAATGCTATCTGTGCATCAAAAAGTCACGCTATCAGAGATTCTTCTAGACAAAAGCTGACTTGAGATTCTTACAGACGATCCCTGGAGACGGGAGTTGCCTAAGTCTCACCAACGCTAGATTGACCGACAATATCGGTATATCTTTCAACAATACAGTCGGCGGGTTGAGATTGTTCTTTGATGATAAGTGTACCCCGGGTCTCAATGTGTCGGTCTCCGCAGGGTTCAGTCGCAAATTCATAAGATGTTACAATATTGAACGATTGGGCAATGACAAACCGTTCTTAAGCGTGCGAGCTCTCCCTGATGTTCCACCGCTTCGTGCCCGTTCCGCCTCAGCGCTTGGTGGCCCGCCTCCTATGAATCAACCCAAGCCTAAAAAACCCACGGTCCAGGCATCCATTGCAACTTACACAGATCCTAAATGCAAGGAAATCAAAGAAGATCCAACCTCGGTAAGCCCATTCCCAGGAGTGATAGCCTGCCGGTCTTGAATGGTTTCTCATTCGAGATACCTGGTGAACCTTGCTGACCTCAGGATCTTGCAGTATACGGACGGCTCGTGTCTGCCAATAACACCAGGCGAATACTCCGGCATCCGCTGGGGAAAGATGTACGGCTCTAACCTCTACAGCGACTCAACGTGCGACAATCCGATTGCGCAAGTCACTTCTGACATGAGAAAGGGAGGCCCAGGCAGCTGCTTCAATATGAGCACGCTGGCGGGTGGACCTGTTGGGAGCATGAGCATGTTCGGTACTTCCAAAATGAAGCGTCGCGATGCTCTGAAGATTCCTGCCACCCCCCTCAATGCAGCAACTGTCAGTCAAGTAGCCAGCAGCGAGGGAACGTTTGCGGCTTACCCCAACACCGACTGCACCGGAGAGACGGGCGATCCGCCATGGGTAAGCTCTTTCTCTTGATAACCAATCGGCCATTCTCATTTGTCCATCTAGCAAGACCTTTCCCCAGAAAAGAAGATACTACTAAACTTCAACCCAAAAAATGGGCTAACTTGGAGATCTTACAGTACCTCGGAGGTACGGCTACCGGCCTGTGCATCATCATTACCCCAAAATACGACACCATCGGCATCAAATGGAAAGAGGTCAAGGGCCTTCATTTCTACAGCGATTTCCACTGTGGGAATAGCGCGATGAACGTTACCTCAACCATGTTTCCTCACAAGATACAGGGGGCAGCAGGCAGCTGCTTCAGTATGGGTCAGAATGGTGGCCAGTATTGGAGCATGATGGTATCGGATACCTCAGATCTTGAACCTCGTGAGGCCCGTCATCACAAACCTAAAACCCGACCGCAGCCACCAGCCTCAACGCCTACGGGACCCGACCCATATTTCGTTCCAATGCTCTGCTGTCCGTGATGGAGCAAGGAAAGTCATTTTTCATAGATAGAGCTAGATCATAACAAGAACACATACCATGGAAAGTGGAGAATGATAGTTTCAGCAGCAATGTGCAACATCAATAGCCAGCATTTGGTATGTAGAAGCCGGGTCGATGGTGATTCGAATGGTATGGTAGAAATTCTGACCTAATAATTGCCCTACTCTAGCAAAATGAAAGAACTGCAGACTGTTCCAAGTGCGGCCCTCTAACAGAATTTCCATGCTGCTTGCACACTCATAGAGAATATCTAACCCATAGTCATTAAGACCAGATTACCTGATTGAAAGAAGACTTCAAAATGCGCAAGTCTTCTCAAACCGGGGATCAGAACGCTGTTTATGAACTCTCTACACCGTACAAGCAAGACCTGGTCGTATCCGGGCATTCCCCAAACCTGAGAAAACGTTCTGATACAGTAAAAAAAAGGGCCATTTTCTATTGGACCGTTTGAAACTGAAGACTTACCATCGCTGTGCGCAGAGAAACAACTTCGACTACTATGCATGATGACTTTCGCACTGTATCACGTTCGGTATATTCGGGGTCGTTGATCGAATTCTCAGTCTCGTAATTGGATGTATTCATAAAATAAAGCCCATACACGACAGGGAGGTAATTCTACTTACCGCAAGAAACAAGCTTCCAACGACAATGAACAATCACACACGAAGTCATCTGCCCAAAGAAACAGATTCCCACCTCAAGCCTTGCCATCCACCCCAACAGGTCCCTCACTCCCAGCGATATTACACTGCCTAAACAACCTAACCTCATCCCCCCTAAAGGCCCCTACTACACTATGCAACACCCCCCGATTATTAAAAAGCACCAAATCACCCTCCTCCCAATCATGCGCGTACACATAATGCGGACTGATCGCCGGCCTCTGCAATTCATGCACTCGTTCGCGTACCTCTGCTAGGTCGGAGATCACGGAGCCATTGGCGAGGTGGATGGCCTTTATAGCGGAGGGGTGGATTTGGAGGGCTAGAGCTCCGGTGACAGGGTTCGTCCAGACCATAGGTAGGATTTGGATTTTGGAGGGATCGATGGGTGGGAGGGAGGAATCCTCAAGTTCGAGACCATCGGAGATGAGACCAAGACCGTCAGAGCGCGACTTGGCACCACTCATCCAGATCTAGGTCCAATCAGCACGATTCAACCTTTGCTTGGGCAGGATATTGACTTACGTATGGATGCGGCGCATATTCAATCCTACTCGTCCTCACAAACTCCTTGTCCTCTTCGGACAACAAGTCATACATCCTATACCCACTCACAAACGCTGTAGTCCCCAACGGCACATCCATCTCCTCTCCACTCCCATCATCATACCTCAGCGTCTGGCGTCTCCCCTTCGGCACAGACACAGCCAAAAGCGTCGTCACCTTTGGCGGGTTGAGATCATAGAGCGCAGCATCGATATGCCAGCGATAGAAGCGGGTGAAGTCTAGATCATCTTCCTCCGAAATAGGATGCTTGTGGAACTTCTTGTGGTGCGGGTGAACAAGCTTGATACTTTGCAGGCCTTCGTACTCGGGGATGAAACCGTTGCCGATGATTTGGACTTCGGGCTGGTGGGGTACGGTTTTCAGGTCTGGGTGGAGGATGCTCCGTTTGGCGTCGAGGGTTTTGCCGTGGCCGTAACCGGTCGCGCTGGGATCGAAGCGCTGGGTCAATTCGTATTGGGCTTTGGGTGATAGGCCGGCTTGGTTCTTGATGATCACGACATGATTACGATAGAGGGTATCGCGGATGAGAGCGAAGTCATCGTCTAACCGTATTACGTTAGCCCTGTTGTCGATGTCCGCGATACATTGATGTACTTACCAGGAGGTTACCGATCCACGGAGTGCTCCTTTGTATCCATTGGACTCTCCAATACTCTACTTACCATTCATGTTCTCAAGGACGGCGTTTTCTACAATTGCACCGAAGTCCACAGCAGAAGTTCTCGGCATAGACAAAGGGGAAGTTGACATTGAGGGAGTAGCGATAGGCATGGCTAGCAGGTGCTCGTGGAGTTTTTTCTATTTTGCAACCTTTACTGTTAAAGAGTAGTGTCTTGAAAGTTCCGTAAATATGAAAAGAGAACGTTAGATGGGGGAATCGTGGATCTTTTATAACATGTGTCGGGAGGAGTAGGAGGTGTAGTCGCCTGACGCCGGGCGGCGAGGTCCGCCTTGGCTTTTCTTTGCTCTTCCGAGACGTATGCTTATCGGGTCTGTCAACACAGAACGAAGATAAAGCTCTCATACCTGATCAATGGCCTGCATTTCCATAGAGATTTGCTTCGAGATGAGGGTTGCTAGGAGTAAGAGCTTTCAGATGAAAGCGCTTCGGCAATCGCCGAACAGAGCAAGTCGGCTTTACCCCTTGATACCGCTTACTCTGTCACTCTTCATCATCACTAAGTTCTAACGTTCATGAAGACCCAGAAGAGACTTCAAAGTCTTCTCAGCCCTTTCTGCTTCCACGTTGCCCTCTCCTTGCCGTACCATTTGCCCCACAAGCCACTTCAGCTTACCTAGCTGCTTCTTCTCCTTAATCTGCTTGACCTTCTCCTCATGTTCATCAAGCAAGGCCATCGCCATTTTTAAGTAGACCTCTTGGTCACGATGCCGCAGCCGCAAGTTATCTTCTTTGATGATTTGTTCAATAGGTCGGGTATCGCCATCAAACACCGTTGCCAAAAGCCGTTTAGCATTGGGACCAGTAATTTGGTTGTCATAGAGACAGATCAGAATATAGGCCATCTCTGCAGGAGGCACAAGAGTATGAGAGAAGGGGACATTGGCTGCGCTAAGGAGGCCGCCTAGCTCATGAAGAGTCCTTGGGTCTAAAATTAGATCGGGACCCTTTCCTCAATTCCGAATGGTCTTGCTTACCAATTCGCGATAACTTTGTCTATACCTTGTTTCGGACTCTTTCCTGTGTATGTAGGGATGTGCCAAGCCTCTTTGAGGCTTTCGTATGCATCTGGATGTCCCGTCTGAAGAAGACGATGGCCGGTCCAATGTAATTTGACCTCATCGAAGTAGTCAAGCCGCTCTCCATTGTCGAGGGATATCAATGTCTTTGCGTCCTTGGTGGTAAGGCCGCATCTGACAAGGTCTACGATCAGCTCATCTGGCAATAGGGGCATTGAATTGAAGATGTGGCTGGTGAGGTCCTATTCCCGACCCATTAACAGCTTTCAAGATGCCATTTGTCTCAAATAGACTTACATTTCCTATGATTAGAGGCGGGATATCGGGGTCAGGCATGTACCGATAATCCACCTCGCCCTCTTTACCACGTAGCCTCGTTGTTTCTGTACTCCCAAGTGTCCATCCGCGAGTCTCCCCATCGATAGAACCACCGGCTTCGAGTACCGTGATTTGTCGGTCTCTCTCGGCAACAATAGCGTCTTCGACAGCTTTGATACTGCTCAGATTCTTGATTTCCGTACGCTGACCCAAGGTGTCACTGCCCATAGGGCTGACAGAAACGTTGACGTCCGCTCTCAAACCCCCCAATTCCATTCCTGTAGTCACAGCATTAACAGTCTGTAGTATAGCCTGGATCTTTTTAACACAGGCAGCTGCCGTCTGGGGATGATGAATCTGAGGATGCGTAATGATCTCGATCAGAGGATGCCCAACGCGGTTGAAGTCCAGTAAAGCCGTTGATGGGGCTTGCAGAGTCGACTTTGCTGTGTCTTGCTCCATCTGAATTTGTTTGATGTCAATGTTGACGGAAGTCCCGTCTTCGGGAGCAATCCCATCATGGTCGTAAAGAGTCACGCGACCGTCTTTTGCAAAAGGCTCATAGTACTGGGTAATCTGATAGCCTGCTGGTTGATCTTGGTAATAATAATGCTTCCGGTCAAACTTGCTCCTTCGTTGAACATTGCATGAAAGACTGGTCGCAGCGCGTAGAGCCGGGATCATAGTTGCTTTTTGGAAGTCCTGCTGGCTTCCAGGGAAGGCCAGATCGAAGAGAGCCACATTAGTATTCGGCTCATCACTCTCAGATGATTTTGCACTCGAGAAGAGCTTTCTCTCGGTGTTCAATTGGGCATGGATCTCGAGTCCCACTGTCAACTTCCATCTTTGTTTCCTAAAACCCTTATCGTTATCCTCGGCACTGTTACTCGACCCATGGTTGTATTCCAGTCTCTTGGCATCGCTTTTTCTCTTCGCTTCGTCCTTCAATTGCTTCCGAAAAGGGACATCGTCGGCAAGGGCGCTGTGTGTCTGTAAACTTCGCGCGTGATGGATTGGGAGATTCCATTGTTGCCGTAGAGATGCGGTACGAAAGTTTTGCCAACGAAGCGAGGCACTGGATATTGGTGCGGGAGTCAGGAGACGAAGCCTCGTAGAATGAGTCGCCTTGGACATGGACAGCTCGCAAAACTGCCTCTCTTCGGACCTTTAGCTCAATTTAGGGCTGTCGGAGAATCGGCATTTTCTTCTGCCGCTAGAGTGGTGAATCTTGCGTTAAAGTAGTGGGGAGTGTGGGGCAAAGAAATATCGCCGAATGTTCGGGACGTTCAAATCTTTATATTATCGATAAAGTGGCAAGTCACTTTGAGGTCCTCTTTACGATTCAAGATAATTACCCATTCGCCTTAAGCTCAGGCAAGCAATATACATACTTTACAGATTACAGCAACTATAGGAGACATGGGTTCGTACGATCAGGGCTCTTACGCTCTGCCAGAATCCCACAAGCACGTGAGAATCCCCAGATTCTTCGTCTGTACGAGTAAAAGATTGACTGACAGCCTTTTCAGCTCATGCACATGTCCTTGAAAGAGACAGACCCAGAGATTGCGAGTATCATGGTATGTCAATGATCTTCGAATGATTCAATCCATCGTCTGACCAATCTTTTCCAGAAAAATGAAATACAACGACAGCGCGAATCCATTGTCCTCATCGCCTCCGAAAACTTCACTTCTAGAGCGGTATTCGATGCATTAGGATCGCCCATGTGCAACAAGTATTCGGAGGGTTACCCAGGAGCAAGATATTACGGAGGCAATGAGTTCATCGACCAGATCGAATTGACTTGCCAGGCACGAGCTTTAGAAGCGTTTCATTTGGATGCAGAGAAATGGGGTGTTAATGTCCAAACACTGAGCGGCAGCCCGGCAAATCTACAGGTCTACCAGGCCATCATGAGGCCCCATGAGAGACTGATGGGTCTTGATCTACCGCACGGCGGACATTTGAGTCATGGCTATCAGACACCGCAGAAGAAGATCTCTGCTGTCTCGACATACTTCGAAACCTTCCCTTACCGAGTCAATCAAGAGACCGGTATTATCGATTATGAGAGGCTCGAAGAAAATGCTCTGATGTACCGACCCAAAGTCCTGGTGGCTGGCACCTCTGCCTACTGCCGACTCATCGACTACGAACGCATGCGTGAGATTGCTGATCTCTGCGGTGCCTACCTCGTGGTCGACATGGCGCATATCTCTGGCTTGATCTCCGCAGGCGTCATTCCATCCCCCTTCGAACATGCCGACATTGTCACGACAACCACACATAAATCCCTCCGTGGTCCAAGAGGTGCTATGATCTTCTACCGCAAGGGCGTGAGGAAGTCGGACCCAAAGACCGGAAAGGAGGTTCTATACGATCTCGAAGGCCCAATCAACTTCTCGGTCTTCCCAGGCCACCAAGGCGGACCACACAACCACACCATCACTGCCCTGGCTGTTGCCCTTAAGCAAGCTACTACGCAAGATTTCAAGTTGTACCAGCAGCAGGTGATCAAGAATGCCAAAACCCTTGAGATTGAGTTCAAGCGATTAGGCTACAAGCTGGTTGCCGAAGGGACTGACAGCCACATGGTTCTCCTTGACCTGCGAGCACACAAATTGGATGGTGCCCGTGTTGAGGCTGTTCTCGAGAAAGTTAACATTGCATGCAACAAAAACGCGATACCCGGCGACAAGTCCGCGTTGACTCCATATGGTATCCGCATCGGAGCACCAGCAATGACGTCCAGGGGTATGGGCGAAGAAGACTTCAAGCGAATCGCTAACTACATCAACAAATGTATTGGTATTTGCAAAGACGTGCAGGGCAAACTGCCAAAGGAGTCGAATAAGCTCAAGGACTTTAAGGCCAAGGTTGCTGGTGGCGAGGTACAGGAGATCAACGATATGAAGCAAGAGATTGCCAGCTGGGCTGGTAGCTTCCCATTGCCTGTCTAAATGAGGATCTTTTAGAGATCAACATGCAATTGTTCCACACATTTGCACTGTCATCATGGCGTTTGGGGTTCCAGAAACTGGAAAAGCGACGACATTCGTGTTCGTCTTGGTGGATCTTCTGCTTCAACACATCGCACGGTGCTTGGTTTCCCTAGAATTCTGTCAATATGAAGCTCCAATTAACGCTAAATGGCCTCACGTACCGCTCTAGATTGACAACCAACACGCCAAATCTCCCTAATCAAAACGTCTCAGGGTATCTTTGACAGCACTCAAAGCAATTTTGAGCCTCCTGTCCGCTTAACCCTGAGGGTTCTCGATCTCAAATTGCCCAAGTCGAGCTTAGAATGGTCATTCCACCGCTCTGTACTTGCAATATCCAACATGCCATTCGCATGCCTCGAGCGCTCACTCCTCCATCTTCTCCTCTTCTACCCCCCCCTCCGCCCCCTCCCCTACTCCATCCCCTTCCCTCCTCCACGCCTCGAGCGCAGCCCTCCTTATCCCCTTCTCTACCTCTCTCAATCTCCTCACCTCTTCCTCCAACTCCCCAATAACCCCTGCTTGCTCCTCAATCCCCATTTCTACCCCCGGCAACTCCTTAACCACGGTTTTCGCTTTCTGTAACTTAGCCATGATTCCTGAAGCTGCTGTTGCGAGATCTTTGGGTGAGAGGATGGTGGTGGCTTCGGGGGAGAGATTGGAGATGTTGTGGGCTTCGCCCTGGAGGAGGCGTGAGAGGAGGGTGTGGAGGGGTGGGAGGATGTCGAAGGTTTGGGGTGGAGGGAGGGTGGAGGAGGCGGTGAAGGAGGCTAACGGTGGGGTTGTTGCGATAGGCATTGTTATTTCCAAAGATATATGTCAAAAGCCTGGGGGATCCTTCTTATAGTTTGACAAGCATAATTGGGATGTAGAGTAAAGTACCATGGAAGAAGAAGTGGTTTATAGATGTTCGCATCTGGAAACAAGTCAGATGCTTGGCATCGGAGTTTGTTCCGCTGCCCCTCTAACACCCCACGTCAAGTTTTCTTTTTTGCTCTCAACAAAGTTCATTGATTGACGGAGTCCTTGCCTTCTCCTAAAAGACATTTTAACGAAGCTCAATTGGTTTCCTTAGCTTGTCCGTTACGCCCTCCATTCGCGAACAATCACATCTGCACTTCAGTCTCGCGAGCTACCGAAATCGTCGACATGGTGAAGGTCGAGCAGAAAGCTGTGCTGAGTACTAGCATACTTTCCCGACACCAATTGAGCACCTCTAATGCCTTCAAGTTGTCATTGACGGATGGGGCATACCAACTGAGAAATCGCCGAAAGATGGCGACGCAATTGCAGCCGCAAAGACTCCGGTCATGGACGAGTTCTCGGAAGAAGGCTCGAAAGTCACAAAAGGCTACACTGAGCTCGAAGCTTCTTCATTAGCTGTAGGGCTACCAGAGGGTCTCATGGGCAACAGTGAAGTTGGACATCTAAACATTGGCGCTGGAAGAGTCGTATGGCAGGATGTCGTTCGGATAGACCAGACAATCAAGAAGGGCGAGCTGAATCAGGTCAAGACGCTTACAGACAGCTTCCAGAAAGCAAAAAATGGCAATGGAAGACTACACCTGCTAGGTCTCGTCTCAGATGGCGGAGTCCACTCACACATGAAGCACCTCTTCGAACTCCTCAAGGTCGCAAAGGAGATTGGCGTACCTAAGGTCTACATCCATATGTTCGGCGATGGCCGCGATACAGACCCCAAATCTGGCGCCCGCTACCTCGAAGAGCTGATGGAGAAGACGAAAGAGATAGGCATTGGCCAAATCGCAACGGTAGTAGGCCGCTACTTTATAATGGACCGAGACAAGCGGTGGGACAGAGTCGAAATCGGCCTCGAAGGCGTCTGCGTCGGAGAAGGCAAAGATTGCACCGCCTCCACCGACCCAGTCGCCACCATCAAAGAGAAGTACACGAAAGATGAAAACGACGAATTCCTCAAACCCATTATCGTAGGCGGCAAAGAAGCCCGTGTCCAAGACAACGACACCCTCTTCTTCTTCAATTACCGCTCCGACCGCGTGCGCGAAGTGACCCAACTCCTCGGCGATATCGACCGCTCCCCAAAACCAGATTTCCCCTACCCAAAGAACATCAACATTACAACGATGACCCAGTACAAAACCGACTATCCCTTTCCAATCGCCTTCCGTCCGCAACACATGGGCAACGTCCTCGCCGAATACCTAGGCTCAAAAGGCGTAAAGCAATGCCACGTAGCCGAAACCGAGAAATACGCTCACGTAACCTTCTTCTTCAATGGCGGCGTCGAAAAGCAATTTCCAGGCGAAGACCGTGATCTCGTCCCTTCGCCCAAGGTGGCGACCTACGACCTCGACCCAAAAATGAGCGCCGCAGGCGTTGCAGATCAACTCTGTAAGCGCATCTCAGCTAACGAGCACGAGTTCCTGATGAACAATTTCGCGCCGCCCGACATGGTTGGTCATACCGGCGTGTACAAAGCCGCGATCCAAGGAGTCGAAGCCACCGACGCTGCCATCGGACAGGTATACGAAACGTGCAAAAAGGAAGGCTATGTACTTTTTATTACTGCGGACCACGGTAATGCAGAAGAAATGCTTAACGACGAGGGTAAGCCAAAGACGAGTCATACGACCAATACGGTACCATTTATCATGGCAAACGCTCCTGAGGGATGGAGTCTGAAGAAGCAGGATGGGGTGTTGGGGGATGTGGCGCCAACGCTGCTGGAGGTCATGGGTTTGGGGCAGCCGGAAGAGATGGCGGGGACGAGCTTGTTGATTAAAAAGTAAATGTAGCGATAAAGAAGAAGTGTGAGCTTGCGAGACGGCGGTGAGATCACGCGAACATAGACTTCATGAGTGAAATGAATAGCATATTCTTATAGAAATAAATTCGAAGTGGCTTACTTTGGGCTCAGATGTGAGAGAGAAGAGTCTGGTTAGCATTCATAAATGCGAGGTTTGAGCTTGTTCGGTACTCTTGGGTTGCGTGATTATTATTCTCGCTGCTCTAATTCGAGTCTGTTGGAATAATTTGCCAGCGACTAGAGTCACGATCGCGGTCTTTCTGGACAAAAACCAGGAGTAAATGCGGATAAAGAAAGCGAGGATTACACAGCTTTCCAAGCACTTCGCTAATTCGACACTCAACTTTCTGAAATAGGTACTGGTTGCAAGGGCTGCAGAGCCCAAAATCCGCCATCTACACGTGCGGGGAGAGCGAAGACTCGATATACCGATACTTAAGATGAGTGGTTGCAGGTTTTCTGTATCTTTCAAACTGTGCTCGGAAGCCCAATTTGATGCTCAAGTTGAGTGTGCTTTGTAGTCACGCCGCGTACACTGGATACTGAAACTGCCAATTTTTAAGTGGATCATACTAGTGCTATGGCTATTGACGCTTCTATTCAGATAACGGCCAGGGGGTAAAGTTTGGAACGCATCTTTGGAAGTTTTTGTCAGGAATCGCAGGTTTGGGGGGTTTGCACAGACAATGAGGTTCAGAGTGTAGGTGGTGAAGGGGTGGATAGTACACAGGTCGACACCGATTTGGAAAGATGGGTTAGAAGATTGTCGAAACTAGGGCTGGATGAAATTGCCTTCAGAGAAATCACAGACGATGCTCTTGTGTGACAGAGGAAATATCTTAGCTAATTCTGGGTTGAGATTGCGCTAACAGCTTCAGAATTTGGTGCCATGCTTGAATGAGACTACATCCTGTATGTCAAAGGAATTCTTGACGACGGTCTTGCTGGTAACGACGCGTGGACGCGTAAAGCAATGTCTTGGCCATGTCACGTGACGCCCCATTGACTACTTTACCTTCGCCGTTGACGGGGCGACTTGTATCTATGGAATTAGGTATACTCTCTTTACAGGAGTCAGGTTCATTCCCACATTACCGTGAATGAGAGCGGCCAGACCGAGACACCGTCAGAAAGTATGGGCACTTTAGCAACGTTGATATCCAAGTTGCAATGTATCACGGCATCTCGTTTCGCGCTCCAACCCCAAGAGACTTTAGTAAGCTATCCTCTTGTTCACGACCCTCCTACTCATGGTTCGTGGGGTTCTAGAGGCGCCAAATTTTCTGACAAAGTCAGCGTGACATTTTACCCCACTGGTGCCACATGCTATTCGTCCCGTGTGGGATGCCATACCGTTCGTGGATCGGTGATGCGGTGTTTCAATCGTTACTTTAATGCTGAACGTTTCAGTGACCAAAATATAATCGGAGACGGGACGGACCAATAAGCGCTCACATACCCGCTGCCATGAAGCTGAGCCTTGTTCATGCCGCTGATTCGTCGGCTGTGGGGGTGATCCGATATCCGAACCATACATTTCTCCAAGTCTGCCGTATGTCCCAGACGGGCATTCGTTCAGTTTCACATGCCTCCGGTGTGTTGCAAGAGTAAGACATGCCTCTGTTACGTATGAAGAGAAGCCATCTCTATCTCCGTGTCGGGCTCAGCCTTCTGGGATGGGTCCAATATATATCGGAAGTAGTACGGTCAAAAGTCTTTGTCCTGGTACTTGTTTCTGGCCGATATGAATCTAGGAATCTCATTGCACGCTCACACCATCATGCTTCCTCTTATCATCATCCTTGCGGTAGCTACTGCTTTCTGCTGTGCAGCACCGACCGAGCAGCTCACTCCCATTGAGCCGTCTCGTCGTTCAGAGCCCCAGCCGGCATTTGACACGTCAGACGAAATCGATCTCTTGCCTATCCGAGAGGACGGAGGGTATGAAGCCTTGAATCACTACTCGCCAGACTATTCGGCTGCCATACAAGAAAGAGACAATGGGGATATTGCTTCAGCACTCAGCGGTGCCTACTCTCACATTGTTAGATTGGGCGGTCTCTACCAATGGACCTTTGGGTACCCCAACAATAATTTCAACATTAGCATAGACACATGTCTAAAGAGAAGTAACGTGGTACGTACTTCTCAGGGTTTCTTACCGTAAATGGAGTGCACAGCGAGATGTACAGATCTGCCTTGGGAGTTCGGAACATGTCTTGTGGCCCTTCGTTGTCCACAATATGCAGTACTGACTCCAAAATATTCGTAGATTGGTGTCTGGCAGTCTCGAGATGGAACCACAAACGATGCCGCCACGGTGGGAGATATCATGACCGACCTCGGCATGGGGTCCGGTCGCAGCATTCCCTACGACCAATACGCTGCTCGGCTTCTGCAGAATGCACAATCGATGTTGACTGAGATTGACACTTTGCTGACGACTGATGTCCTGTGCCCGAATCCTACGGCTACGGAACTAGAGAACCATGCCGAACTCCGCCACCTCCTTGCCCCAGTACCTGCGGGAATGATAACGGCTATCGTAGTGGCGGCGGCCTATGGGACGAGCGTCTGGTATTTCTACAACATTATAGCACTATTCGTCACCAATCCAGTTGGACACATGCTACTCACCGGAACAGGGAATATGGCCATCCTTCTTGGGGCTGGCATGATCACTCTTTTAGGGACAACCGGAGACTTTGCTCCTGTGGAGGCGGCACTCATGGGAAGTGTCTGGGTGGCCAGGATGCGACAGCTATTATTGCAGGCAACGCGAGCTGGTCGAACTCAGGAGCCTTGCTTGCCCGTTGCTCAGGTGGGAGCAGCCGCCGTTCAGGCTGCGGCAAATGCAATAGCTCCGGCTGTAGCAGGCACGGTTCAAGCTGTGGCGAATGCAAACCCACCTCAGGGTGCTGGCGCGGCGGATGGAGTCTCGCTGGTTAGATCGGGTAGTTGCCCAAATTTTCCAAACCCAGTGAAGAGATGGATCGATTGAGCTTGAATGAATGGGGGTAAGGAGTCTGTGTCTGTAGTACTGTTGATAATTCTACTCTTGCATCGCGTTCTGGGTTTCTAGCGTCCAAAACACTGGCTCTGGATTGCCGTTCATGATGGTTGGATCCCCCAAGATCGGTCTGCATCAGCGCTAGGTGTGACGAATACCAAGGGAACAAAAGTAGTCATTTTTGAACGGTGAAACAGGGAGATGGCCCTGTAGGCGATAAGCGATCGACATAGCCTCAACTCAAGCATCCCGTGCATCTCATGCGGAACCCAGAGAACGCGGCATTCGACAACTTTCTCTCCAATCGATGTTTGTCATTACCAAATCAACCTTTCCTAAATGTTACAGCCTGCCTATACAGCTGCAGGGCTTATCCAATCAGCCACACCATGGTCACCGGATCATGCAATGAGCTCTTAGCACCGATCATCTTCCTCCTCGCCCGTACCCATACCTCATCAGCACAGCTTGCCAACAACAACCCAAGCACACATCTCACAGCAATCAAGACTGGGGTAAATTGCTTTCAGGCCACGATATCCAGTTCTTGTCTTGCCGATGACACACGGGATTGCTTACAAGCCGCATTACTCCTACCCGAAGGGACAGACGCCGGTGTCTTCCACTCCGGCAACCTCAACAACGCGTTAATATAGTGACTGTGAGCGTGTCTCAAGGGGCCGTTGATAGTAGCTCTTGGGATCATATCTCTTATGTCGCGAGTCAGATAGTCGTCATCTTGGCTCAGACTATCGGAGTCATGTATATAGGACAGAATGCGCAGATTCGAGTATCGATTTCGAAGGCCACGCAGGGAATTTTGAGTGGTACAAATTTGACTGCTACGTCTTAGAATTGTGTTTCAGTGACGGGAAAGGATTTGGTTGCAGGCAGAATATACATGTGGAACACGATAACAAAGATACTAGACGCAAGGCTACTGTCCTCTTGCAAATTAAGAAAATTCTGGGCGCTTCTCTGATGTTACGTGTTTACAGTTGACCCATGGGCTTAGAGCAAAAACCCCAGATCATTAGCCTCTGCTGTACAAATTCAATCGCCGCTTTTTCCAGACCGCAGTCGGTAGTATTGTAGCCAAGTGGCAGGAGAGTGCGTCAGAATATTTCTGGTCTGAAGGTCTCCATCTCTTCAAAGACCTGTGCTCCGCGCTGGAAAAAGAATTACCCGATACTCAATACTCTCTTTGCTTATACGCGGTGAAACCTAAAGTACGGCAACTAGCTCTTAGGCAATCCAAGTTCTCAGAGCGGGATACTGCAACTTTGTTACGTTACGTCAGCTGGAAATGCGTCCAATGTCATCTCTCTGGAGCCCACGGCCTGTCCAAATACGAGAACCTGGAGGAAAGTCAATGCCAAAAAATGCTCTGTATAGTATTCATACGATGCGTTTGCGCTAAACCCCTGAGTAAACAGCGCTGACCATTCTCCCACACTCGACCCTCTGCTCCATACTCACGTTCCTACCTCCAATGTTGACTTTATGCCTTGGAGTGATTTGGAATCTATGCTCCTCTTTTCGCTTCGCTCGCTCCTTTTCCGCCACTGTATCCAGAGGTGCAATGTACCCAGGCACGGCAACATTGTTGCGCTTACCCAGCCCCAGCTGATAGTACTCATTCCCACCCCACCAAAGCACGTCAGCGCCCCAATTGGTATCGTTGCGCGAATCTGTAGATGAAGATGTGCCGGCACGAACATGGGTCACATTATCCATAGTGGCGCTGGCATGGGTGCTGCCAATCGAAAGACGCTTCAGCCGTATTGGAACCGCGGTATTGTTGGTCTCGTCCCATTCGAAGAGACCGCTGAGCGCTTTTATCTTTGTGGGTGTACCTTGAATGTGTGTCCAACGGCCTGTGCCGAGAGTGCCCAGGATGCCTTGACCGCACGCCCACGTATCAGCTGTAATGCGGCCAAGACCAACAGTCCTTTGGTCAGCGGACTCGCCAGGCTGGGCGATGCGAGTTCCGTCAACAGTAAAAAAGGAATTGGAGCCGCCAGCTGAGACAGACGTGACGCGGGGAGAGAGATTGGTTCCGGAGTAGAGCCTCGAAATAGGCAATAGTGATGGAGCATCAATGTAGGTGGATTCAGAGCTGGGATCGAAGCCAAGCTGGCCAGCGGAGTTCTCGCCGAACGCAAAGGCACGGCCTTCCTTATCTAGAGCTAGGGAGTGATGGTCTCCTGTAGCAATGGCTTCAACCTCGAAACCTCGCATACTAGTCACTTCATGCGGTTGGTCATAGGGGCCAGGCGGTCGCGTTGTCCAGCTGAGGCCCGGAATACCCATTTCACCCCGGGAAGGAAAATCCTCGCTACTGGAGGCGGCACTGAAAAGTCGGCCACTATTGGTGATAAGCAGTACATGTTCCAAGCCAGAACTTATCTGAGTAATCTTTTCACTCCAGCCTAGATCCTTTGGCTGTAGAAGGCGATAGCTGACCATCGGCCGCGAGCTCCAGAATGGAACCCAAGAACTTTCTGCGGGTTTGGGGCCTTTCGCTTGGTCTTCCTTTGATGCTGGCAGAGAGTAAACCTTGCCATTCGAGGCCAATGCTATGATTCTGTCTTTCGATATCGTAATTGAGGTCAATCCCTTTCCAATTAATGTAGGTGTAGGTTCCCTGACATCCCTCGAGTACCCAGTTCCCCATTGCAACAGGTCCCCCTTCTCTGTGATCGCTGCACCAAAATTCCTGTCAAGCTTGATATCCCGTAGCAGCATCCCATCGAAAAAGAGGATCCTTCTGGCCTGCCGTATCAACATTTCATCCGAGTCTGGTGCTGCCACCCTTCCACTGTTCGAACCCCAAGCATAGACTCCGGGGTTTTCCCAACTTTTCTTGACCTGAAGGTGCTGCGAGCTGATGATATCGCGATTTTCTTCTTTTGTAAAACCCTTTGTCTTCTTGGGTTTTTCGATCGTGATATCGACTGGAGCAGGAGGGGCTTCTGCGTGGAGTTCCTCGAAGCCAAAACCTCTCGAGCCATGGAAGAGAGTGGCACCTGTCCCAAGACTGAGGACGCTGTATATCACCAATTTGTACGCAGGATTTCCAACGCTTGAAGAGCCTTGACTGTGGAATCGGCGGCTATGTAAAGGACAAGAGGCTGAGAGTGTTATTCTTCGAGATGCTCTGCTGGCTTCACGGAGGATTCGGGGAGTCGATCTCGTGCTCTGCATTTTGAGTCGATCTCAAGGCATTCGAGGGGCAATTTCGCGAGATTTCTGAGCAAGATGGGCCAGTTGGGATGTCGAAAGCAATCAGAATGTACAGCCTGGATGTGCGATGCTCTACCAGAAAGCTAAGAAAGTCAATGGATCCAGACAACATGCGCGTCACCACTCACAGCTAAGCGCCAAGCTCTCTTATCGATAACAGCCCTATGAACATCAATTCGAGGAAATTTCGACCTGCACATCTTCTTCTCGCAAGCTCCATCACGCGCTCCTTACTTGCGCTGACCAGTCTTCTAGGCTACGGGCGCCATGGCAGGTTCGAAGCTGGGCTCGTCTGTAACATCAACGAAGCACAAAGCGAAGAGCGCTAGACTTATGCCTGTAAAGCAATCACTCAGCACCGAGCTCGTGGGCGACTCGGACGATGATTCTGAGGATGAGGAAGGATCCATAGCTCGCCTCAAATCCAATGTATCCAAGAAACCAATGCAGAGCTCTACAAAGACAGCCTCTACCAAAGTGACCAGCTCCAGCGCGAAGACTTCAAAAGATCAAAAACGACCTGATTTGAAAATCGCTAAAGGTGTCCCTAGTGAGAGTGAGAGTGGAAGAGAGAGCAAGCAAGATGGTGACAGCGGAAGTGAGACGAGTCCGTCTTCTCGGGAAGAGAGTCCGACGCCTTTCAGACCAAGAAAACCAGTCGCTCAAATTTCCAAAGCCACACCCTCGCATGAAACGCCAACGACTGGAAAAGCTCTGAAGGAACCCATTGGGAGGGCACCGAAGGCGCTAAAATCCACCAAGTATGGAAAAAATTGTAGCAAAAGTGTGGAAGATAGTCGGACGAGTAGTGAGAGCAATGAGAGTGGAAGCGAAAGCCAGTCTGGCAGCAGTGATCAAACGTCTCTGCAGAGTCCAAGAAAACGAAGCCCAACTCGAAATCCTGCATCCGAGCGGGTCTCGGAACCCTATAAGCCACCCCCTGGTTTTCAGCCTGCTTCAGTCTCTTTCCATCCATCCTCGAGGACCAGCGAGATCTTTGCACCTTCCAATCTAGCAGGGAAGCAAATCTGGCACATCACTGCTCCCTCTTCGGTCCCGCTGACTTCTGTCAAGGAAGTCTCCAGCAATAACATTGCGAACGGAGGATCCGTGCTATCCTACAAGGGCGCCAATTACGGGTTGGTACCAGAATTAGATGCTGACCAAGCCAGCAATCCTGCTTTGCTATTGCCCTCTTCCGGGGCGAATGATTACAAACCCTGCGAAATTTCGATAATCAAGACATTGCATTTGCAGCAGATTGTGAGCCTTCCAAGCCACACGGCTTCACCTGCAAGGCCTCCATCTGAGGCAGCGACGGTCTCTGGATGCTACAAGAGGACACCTCGTCCTCAGCCACAAGGTCTCAAAATGCGATACCACCCATTCGGTGCCTCTGACGAATCAGATTCAGAGATTTCGCCATCTGAGAACGTAACAGTAGCCCCACAGTTCCGCGTTCCAATTCCTGCCCAGGAGTCACCGAAGACTAAGAAGAGGAAACACTCTGAGTCGGCAAATGGAGCATTGGATATTCATGTTTCCTCCGCCAAGCCAAATAAAAAGAAACCAAAAACGTCTCAAGAAGCTTCTACTATGGATGAAGACATTACTATGGACGACGTCGCCCAGGGCGAGGCTCTACCGGAGAGAACCTCTCGCAACGGCCCCGATGGGACTGCCTCAGACAAGACCCTTACAAATATCAAAGAAAAGAGAAACGCAAGGATAAAGCGCAAAACAGAGAAGCAAGAAGAGCCTGCGCATGAACATCGACCCGCCATTTCAGCATTACCTGCAGATGTGACGAAGGAAGCGGCAACAATAATTCCTGAGGAGGTTGTAGAGGGCAATCCAAGGATAGAGCATATGTCACCACCACCTCAGGAGTCAGTAGAGGAGAAGAAGAGAAAACGGAAAGCGGAGAGGCACAGGCAGAGGGATATGGAAAAGATAGCTGGGGATTTACCGCGAAGTGTCTCGATGCAACCTAGCCAGGCTTCGAAGCAGGGTGAGACGACGGAGGAAAGGGCGAAGCGGAAAGAGGAAAAGAAGAAGCGGAAACTAGCAGCCCACGAGGCATGAGCTTGTGAGATACCCAATTGTATTGTCTTGCTAATTAGCGACGAGGCCACGAGCATCATTGGCACTAGCATATCTCGTAGGAAGAGGCACCATGGAGGAATCCCATTCTCATTGCTTCTCAAAACCCGATGAACATCCGGCATGGTCCTTACTCCCAGCACACGGACCAAAAGATTCTCTTGTCACAATCATTACGCGCAAGAATCGCGGGATCATATCTCGCCGTACTTAGGACAGCAAGCTTCTTTCCCCTTTCAAAGGCTGAAAAATATCCTTTAATTATTCCTCCTCGCAAAAACCTGCAACATTTCTTCCCCATAGCTCAGCAAGCGCCCACTCCACCCTTTCCCATCACCACCCCTCACCACACCCTCAAACCTCCCCCCACCTCCCCTCAAACTCCCTCCAACCCCCCTCAACAACCTTCGCCCTCCCAACCACAAGGTCAGCTACCTGCCCCCTCATCAGACTAACCCTCTGCTCCACAACCCCTTCATCTTCCCACTCTTTCCTCATCTGCTCGTTCTTCGCTGCAACTATCCTCGCCTCCAGCCCAGCGATCCGGGGATTATACTGGGTATAGACTTTTGCTGCGTCTGTGCATGCGCGGGTATAGGCGCAGGTGCGGCAGGGGAAAGGGTAGTTGGAGATTCGAAATGACGACAGCTTTTTTGGCGTTGTGTTGGGAGATTTATGGGGCAGGGGTGGGGTCGAGGAAGCGTGGCCGCAGGAGAATGTTAAGGAGGGAGATATGGTGGTGGAGCGAGATGGGGGAGAGGACATGATGTACGATACGATATGCGTTGGTATTACTGGTTTGGAGGTGGTGTGTGTTTTTGGTCGAGATGAGGGTGTTTGAGTGCGAGTGTGAGTGTGAATGTGGGTGTTGAAGGGGTTTGGGGTCTTTGTGTAATGATTTTTTGTGGAACCCGATTGAATTTTCATGCCTGCTCATTCCGACAAACACACATATACCTGAATATTTGCTCGTTCTCGACTTTGCGCATAGGGAACAGTACGCTACCTATTCCTAATACTTGGAGTGCCAAATCAGAGCCCAACCCTTGTAAATATAAGGCAGACACCCCTCTAAAAGCCCAAAGATGGGAGCATGCGTAACACTTTTGAATCCTTCCATTCTCTGCGTACGCAGGATTGAGGGTAATTAGAGCAAATCAGAGGGTACGATACCCAAGACGTCGTAAAATTGAAGCTGTTCTAGCGCTAAAGACTGCGAACTTGCTTGGGATTTGTTAGGCGAGTAATAGAATTCGTGGAGCATGTTCAGCATGGCCAAACTCCTGGCTGCTAAACATACCAATCTGGCAAGGTCTTAGCCAACGACTGACAAGATCCCGACTCCTGGCTCTTAAAGCCACACAGAGCACAGCATGACCAATCGCCAGTTCGTACTCCTTGTAACATCCCCAGGATTTCTAGTGATAGGAGCTTTGGTGCTGCGGAATAGCGCTGAAAGAGAGCAAGTTTAGTGCCATTTGTCACGGAGTTTTCAAATTCCTGTAAAGGGGTTGATGATGGTGAAGCTGCAGCTTGTATCAGAATAAACAACCCTCGTAAAGAGCAGAGCAGGTGGTATTTGCGATTAATTTCATGCTGAGATTGGACGGAAAATTAAGGAGCTGAAGTTACGAAAACGGCTTTTAGGTTTGCCAACCTCATGCGTTTTTGCCTATGTATTACTGAATATCTGATCTGTCGCTCTATATTGGCGATTCGTGCTTGTAATAAGAGCGAAGAAGAGGTTGTTCTCACATGATTGAAATGTTAGCAATAACTCTTAGCACTCGGAAGGTAAAGGAAAATCAAAGAACTATAGAACAAAAATGAAGAGAAACGAGTCTGAATCATGGATAATGTTTATTTGTAGAGCGTGCTAGTACCCCCAAATCAACGGCTCAAAGCAAGCAATCACGCAGACAAAATCCAACCAGAGCACCAGAATGACCGATTTTTCCCATCTTAAGCATGCATGGACACCCAAACCACCAATCCAAAGCAAGCAATCACACAAACCCCACTCCAAAACCCCACCACTCCAACTCCAACCCCACTAATCCCAAAACCGCTTATACTCATTCATCACCCCCGCAACAGCCTCCTCTCTCTCCTGCCTCAAATACCCAGCCTCCTCATAATTGTCGCTAGTTTCCTGAGCATGGATCTTCGGGTTCATATGCTTACGAATAGCCCATTGATGATTGTGTCTAGTACGCGCAGCACATGGCTGGCAAGGGATGGGGTAGAAGCCTTGATATGAGGCGGGGAAGTTGGGGAAGTTGCCGTGGGATTTGGGCTGTATGGAAGAGAAGCAGCCGCAGATGAATTGGGCTTGGCTCATTTTGGTGGACCGAAGAAGGTGTGGGGGTTGTGCGACAGGAGTGGGTTGTAAGGTAGAGGGCCTAAGTTATGTATCTGCGCTGTCGTCTTGATCGTTCTCGATGTTCTTCGTATGTGTCGTTGCGCTTGTCGTGCGAGTGGCTTCTGCGGCTTTGGGAATCTTGGTGATGGGTAGGAAGATGTGAATAGGGTGGCCGCAAATGAAGGGATCTTGGCAGTCAGCATAGTTGTGGTAGACCTTTGGCATGTTATGTTCCAAAAGGTAGATGTAGGAGGTGGGACATACCTTGTGAAGAGTGCGGCGATGGTGGGATAAGAGTCAGACGGGGACAAAGAGGGTGTTTGGGGACAGAAAGGAGACAAAGACGGAGTGCAGACGAGTATGACTCTTTTGTTTCGATGCTTGTAGTGACGATGAAGAGACAAGAGTTGAGTGCAATTTGGGGATTGCTCTTTGTTTGCGAAATAGAAATGTATGTGAGAGAACAAGGAAAAGTGAAATTAAGTATGGAGGAACAACGGCTGAAGCATGGAGTAACACGCATCCTTGTGTTGCATGACTAGTTTCACAACTTTCTGGCTTTTGTGGCGGCAATAATGATGCAATGGAGCTGGACGGTGAAAGGTCGTAATGTTGGACCGTCCGCAGCCTTGTGATGCATGCGTGAGGTTTGTGTCTCTGCTTTGGGCTTGATGCTGGGCAGGACTCCCTTCGAAACTATCGCAGGATATCGGCCATTGGGAAACTACTCGAGTTCCACTCCACCGGCACAGGATTCTTTGCTTTGAAAGATTATGCTCCTGGGCGCCTCGTGAATTCGTCATATCTTTCTAGAATCCAAGCTTATGCCCGATCACTGAGTATTGTCAGTACATGCGCGTGGACAACACCAATTACACAAAGTCAAGGGCGAAACTTACATCCCATTACAGCCTTCTTCTTCTGGCTACTAACATACTTACCAACATCGTCCGCCCACCCTTGACTATTGTCCTCAAGCTTGTCCATGTTATCACCCGCAAGCCCTAGATTTTCCGTTCGCTCTTGTACCTGCCGTTGCATGTACGCCCAATAGCCCTCATCTTGCTTTCCAGGAGGCTGTCGGCCAGATCCAGAGGACAGACCAGTATTCGAACGGCTTGCCATACGCTTTGATCCTTCATCATCACGCATCTGCTCGATCATTCGCTTCGAGGGAGGGCGGTTAGAGCCACCAATAAGCTTATCCATCTCTACAGGCGTCACGTATTGTGTCCCTGACATCCATTGCAGGTTTGAAATGGTGGGTCTTGGAGGTATGCGTGCTTCTGGGTTGAAGAGCTTGTCGAGAGAACGCGTGAGGTCTTGGCCAGAGCCCCACACGTTCAGCACCGCTATTTCCGAAGGCCCAGTCCAGCCAAAGATAAAGCCGGTCGGTGTTATGATAGCTTCAGAGAACCTTCGTACGTCCAGTGTGTGTGACACGTTAGTAGACGCAATTTCTTTGAGACCAGGTATTGAGAACGCCTTGGCGCATCCGTCGCCAAAGAGTCCAAGTAATGCATATGTATGAGCCTCGAACCTCACTACAGTAGCACGGTAGCACAAAAATTCGCCCCAGGACTTGTGGGCTCCTTTCGCTGCAGCCGGCTTCAATATCCTCGCGCCTGTTCGGGTTACTGCCAAGAGTACACCGTTTACTATCTTACCAGTACGCAGATTTGCTACAAGCTCTGGCGTAGCTTCAGCAGGCTCTCCTGTATCTGCATCGATTGGTGATATCGACAAAATCTTGTCCTCGACTGAATAAGTACCGGCAAGCTTGACTGCGTACCCCCCAGTGGCTTCTGGCAAGAGCTTGAAAGTCACCAGACGCCCAAGATTTGTTCCAACAAAGAGTAGAATGCTAGAGTAGTCTACCACACGTCAGCATCAGCAGAAGGATTGCGCTCGGAGTATCCTCTTACCGTCACCGTCCAAGCTCATTACTGCGAACTCAATACATGTAGCCCACTCTGGCCTCGTTTGACTTTGGCTGTTGCTTTTCCGGAAGCTACCACGCTTACTGTTTTGGCTACTGAAGTCGCTCACACTAGCATCGTAGATCACTGCCGGCCCCCTTAAGTCGATAACGGCAAGGGTCCCTCCCTCAAATCCAGCACAGACGAATCCAACATCGCTCATCTTGAGCGCAGTCACGGGCCCTTGTTGTTGATCCAAGAGCGTAAGAGGCAGTAAGCCTGCTTTGACGCTTGGCTCCGCTCGATCTATGACGGTCTCTAGACCGAAGCCTCGAGCCTCTTTGTGAGGAACATCTCTTCCGAAATCTCGATTATTGCCCCACCGAAAGACTGCGACTTCACCTGTTCTGAGCCCTACTGCCATCTCTCCTGTAGCCCCAGACATTGACGTTTTAATCACGTCTATGTTCTCGTAGCGCCCAAGAGCTCGAGCGACATCAATTTGGAGGACATCTTCGTTTTCGACTTCGTCGCCATAACCGGCATCCCAAATTCGTATCGTACCATCCGCATGAGCGGTCTGCAATACATTTCGATTTGCAAACCTCATGACTTGGAGTTTAGCTTCAGCACCTCCTTTCAACAGTGGCGGTCCATGCGAGCGGTTTTCAACCATGCCAAGCCAACGAGTACGTTCGACAAAGGCCATGTCGATATGGTTCACGAAAGGATGTGCATAGGTCAGAGATACATGGAGTTGATTTGTAGGAGTAATTGGATGGCCAGACGGAAAGCTCAAAGTGACGGTCTCGCCAGACGCAAGGAGAGCAATGACTGCTATGGGGTCACTGGACCCAGCAAAGTGGGGTGATTTTCGAGGGATTATACAGAAGTCAACTGCTTCCGCATTTGGTGGCGTAGGAAGGATATGCTGGCTCTTGGGTCGTTCCAAATGCCCTGACAAGATTTGCCATGATGAAGTAGCATAATTGGGCGTTGGCCCAAGGTCCATAAAAGTTAAACCTTTTGCAGGCTCTGTCGTAGATAGTCCACCAGCAATCAGGATGCCAGTATCATCTGGATTGACCTTCGAGCACCATGCAATCTTGAAAAGTGGCTCTTTGATGGCGAATGTACCTCGACTTGAACTTGGTGTATGCGAAGAGGCGCCGGGCTGATCCACATTACTTGCTTCTAATGTTCTCGCTTGGACCACTCTTCCATCTTTTGGATCCCAGATCACAAAGCTTGAATCCTCGTGAGAGGTGAGGATAAATGTGCCGGTAGGATGCCAAATTGCCTGATTGAGCCTGGGATATCGAGGCTGGCTGGTCGGATTCGCATCGGCGTCACCGCCTGTTGCCCCCGGCGGTAACTCATAACGGAAGAACTTTGTCGGTTTATTGCTCTGGAATGAGAAGATGACTGCACCATCAGCATACCCCACCAACAAAGTTCCAATATCTCGAGGGTGAAATGCCAAGCCGAGAACGGGTGAGAGGCGTGCTCGTGGGCTGTGGTCTTTCCATAAATTTGGTATTCTGAGCGGTGCAAGACTCAGCCGGTCAAGGTCATAGGCAATAATCTCCCCTTGCACAAGCCTCAGCATTGAAACATCGAAGATGTAATAGGGGCAGCCTCACCTACCGTTTTGAAGACCAATTAATGCATAATCCAGCGTAGGGTCTGTCGCTATGGCAGTGATCAGTCCAGGGGGAGCGTACGATGTTAGTATCCTCGTGGTGTCTAGGGCGAAGACCGAGACGTCATTTTTCGAATCGACACAGACGAGCTTGTCGGCAACGAATTGCAATATCTTGACCGAAGCCTTTCTGGGCAGCTTCAATGTTGTGGACACGCGCTTCTGCCCAAAGATATAGATCTGCCCACTTCCGAACTTGGTATCCTTGGTACCGACTGCCAGGAGAGATTGGATAGGATCGTAGGCCAGAGCACTGATTTGGGAGTTGATGCCATAGCGAGCTACCTGGGGGAGCTTGTCAGCAAAGGCTGAATGCGTAATTGGAGGACGCTGCATACGTCGTCGATCTTAAAAAGAGACGAATCCAGCCCGGCTGAGAAGTCCCTCTGCACACCGGCTTGCTTGCCTCGAAGAAACGCAGCCATGTTGCCTCGCCCATTGCCCGAAATGCTGCACTTGATGACAGGGCTTATCTTAGAATAACCCTTATCTTAGCTCTGTTTATTGTCCCGCCGCTTTCCGTCATTTTCAACGGTCTTTGCAAGCATCACTCCAGCTTCCTTTATTCCTTCGTTCCCAGACCTTTTCAAGTCTTGCAACCACAATCGTTGACCGGATTCTTCAACATGGCGACCGATATCCGAACCTCAGAACTCAAGAGCCCGGTCGACGTTGCGGAGTACCTTTTCCGCAGACTCCACGAGGTTGGCGTTCGTGGAGTGCACGGCGTTCCTGGAGACTACAATCTAGTATATCGCCATATTCCTATCTCTTGTTCAGATCGATTTTTGACCATGTTAGGTAGCTCTCGACTACATCCCCAAGGCTGGCCTCAATTGGGTCGGTAATTGTAACGAGCTCAACGCAGGCTACGCCGCAGATGGTTATGCTCGAGTCAAGGGCATTTCTGCCGTCGTCACTACCTTCGGCGTTGGCGAGCTGAGTCTCCTCAACGCCATTGCGGGCGGCTACTCCGAATACGTCCCCATAGTCCACATCGTTGGCACCCCCTCCACCCTCTCTCAGCGCGATGGAATGCTTCTACATCACACACTTGGCAACGGAAACTTCGAGGTCTTTGCAAACATGAGCCAGAATATCTCTTGTGCCATGGCGATGCTGAACGACCCTCACGATGCCGCCACGCTGATCGACCACGCGATTCGAGAATGCTGGGTCCAATCGAGGCCCGTTTATATCACACTCCCGACTGATATGGTCCAGAAAAAGATTGAAGGAGAGCGATTGGAGACGCCAATAGATCTCACTCTCAAACCAAACTCAGAAGAGAAAGAAGACTATGTGGTAGACGTTATTCTGAAATATCTACATGCTGCCAAGAACCCAGTCATCATCGTTGATGCCTGCGCTATAAGACACCGAGCCCTAGATGAGGTACATGAGCTTGTCAAGAAATCTGGTCTTCCTACTTTCGTTGCACCGATGGGCAAGGGAGCAGTAAATGAGACTTTACCAAACTACGGTGGTGTCTACGCTGGAAGTGGAAGTAACGCTGGAGTCGCAGAACGTGTTGAGGCTGCCGATCTGGTCTTGACTATCGGATCCATCAAATCCGACTTCAACACTGCTGGCTTCACCTACAGGATTAGCCAACTTTCTACCATCGACTTTCACAGCACTTACATGCGTGTCCGGTACTCTGAGTATCCAGGAGTCAGTATGCACGGTGTATTGAGGAAGGTGACGGCGAAGATGGGGAAGCTCAATGTTCACGCAGGCCCAGTCCCAGACAACAGAATCGCGAAGAAAGACCAAGGAATGTCCCAAGCGGAGATCATTACCCACGACTGGCTGTGGCCGAGAGTTGGTCAATGGCTCGAGCCAGATGATATAGTGATTACCGAGACCGGTACTGCGAATTTCGGCATTTGGGAGACGAAGTTCCCAAAAGGTATTACAGCCATCTCTCAAGTCCTTTGGGGATCAATAGGCTATTCGGTTGGAGCTTGCCAAGGTGCTGCTCTGGCGGCCAAAGAGACTGGGAATAGACGGACCATACTGTTTGTGGGAGATGGGTCGTTCGAATTAACAGCACAGGAGCTAAGCACTATGATCCGGAATGACCTGAAGCCCATCATCTTCGTCATCTGCAACGAAGGCTACACCATTGAGCGTTACATCCACGGAATGGATGCGAATTACAACGACATACAGCAATGGAAATTTAAAGACTTGGTCAGCGTATTTGGAGCGGACCCGAAGAAGTCGAAAACATACCAGGTCAAGACTAAGCAAGAAGCAGAGGATCTCTTCAAGGATGAGAACTTCTGCAAGGCCCCCTATCTGCAGTTTGTGGAATTGTACATGCCCAAAGAGGACGCCCCAAAGGCGCTCAAGTTGACGGCTGAGGCGTCTGCTAAGACCAACGCGAAGGAATAAAGCCGTGGTTCTGGAAGAATTTGAATTGCCATTATGCGTACATGAAGTAGAGATGAGCACGAATAATGACTAAAAGCGATGAGCTGTACATAGACTATGAGGCTAATTCTCTTCTTAATGGAACTTGCACCACAAAATTCCTCGAATGAACGAATGCAACGTATTATCGTATAATCGTAAGAAACCCGACACAAGTACTCCCACTTTCAAGCCCCCTCTGAAGTCCTACCTCCCAAATCAGTGCATCACTTCTCCCCAGCCAACTTCCCCAACACAGTCGTAAGCCTCTTCCTCGCATCCAGCTCCAGCTGCCCCTCCCCCTCCCTCTGCGGCCGATAATGATTCGTCACAATCGCCACCACAGCATGGTAAACCGCATACAACATCGCCCTCCTTCCCGCCCCCACCTCCACCCCCCCGTTCGCAAACGCTGGATCGCCCCAGATAGCTTGGCTAAAATCCAAGAGGCCGGTTACACTGTTGGTGCGGCGCTCGATCAGAACATTTTCAGGCTGTTCCAGGCTCAGAACCACCAGTCGAGCTTCCCTAATTTCATCAAAGCTTCCAGCACACGCGGAGAGTAAATCGCGGATCGTGATGTAGGGCAGATTAATCATCATGTCCTCACCGTCCATCAGCACGCTTTCCATCATCGAAGCAAACGCCTCACGCCAGGTCGAAAACCCTTTTTTTGCAGCAACCAGCGCTGCGGGGCCAAAGGTTCGGGAGACGTGCTGACTCATGGTTGCTCTGAGGTTGCGGATTTGTGCTTCGATGCCTAGGCGTTCTGAGCGCGAGAGATATGGTAGTGCGTCTGCGTATCTGATTCCAGGGAGGTGGGTGGTGAGTAGGAAGGGAGAGCCGAGACGTGGGCCCTTTTTGTCGTATTTTAGGATCCGTGCTATTGGGAGACCGGTTTTTGCGAGGTGAGAAAGGACCACGGCTTCTGTCTTGAGGTTGGCTTTTTCGTGCCGGAGGAGGGATGTGCTTGCTGGCGGAGGCAATTTGAGTATGAGTCTGGAGCCGTTTGATAGACTAATGCGGTAGATGCGGTGCAGATGGTTTGAGAGATTCTCTATTTTGGCGACTGTGAGTTTATGAGGGAGAAGGAGGTCTTGGACGGATTTCTGAAGGGAGGTACTGGAAAGGGAAACAGAGGAAGGGTATAGAGGGCGGGCCATGTTCGAGGGGTCGATGGCGATGAGAGTGGATATTGGTGGAAGAATCATATTGTTTGATGATTATGAATTACACTGGCATAGACCAGAAGAGAAAGGCTGAAGAGGCTTGCAGTAGAATGAACGTACATGACGACTACATATTGACAAACAAAGCTCGACAGTATAAGAATGACAAAGGTAAGCTCGCGAACCCGCAAATAAGGACATTGCAATAGGCGAGAAGGCTACAGTGGCGGAACTAGCTTGTTCCTTGATTTGGAATTGGAGCATGAGACACAGGGAGGCTCGTGCTGCTTACCATCCTGATGGAATCGGAGGCTATCCTTTTATTTCGCTTTGGGCCATGGTCCGTGTCTCGAAGCGGGCTAGAGAGATGAACGGCGGTGTGAAATGACCCGCATAAGGAAGCAAACCGATGACAAGACTCGTTAAACATCTCTCGAACAGTGCTAGGTGATACAACAACCGTCGCAGGTTGTAGGATGCGTCTATCTGTACTGAATGTGGTTAAGTGTTCGCTACTGGGAAAGCGGAATGAGGCTTCGTTAAAGATCTCTCTTCGTGGATTGGGGTCCGAAAAGTCGCTTATTTCAGCCAATCGGAGTAAATAAGAAAACGCTTAGTCGCAACAGAGTGAGACGACATCCTTCGATGGCTTCGACAACGATTTCCAGGAAGGTGTACCTTGCGAGACATTGCCAGTTGGCTTACATGTGGAGTGTGATGAAGCCAAGGATCGAGCTTGAACTGCCGTTATTTCCGATCTGGGCGCACGGCAGCCGAACTTACTACAGAATCGACGTAGTTGGCTGAAGAAGACGTCGAGCTAAGGATATGAGACTCGTGGATGCAGCGTGTGCATCGATATCGGCCACCCCCCGTTGATGTTGTTGTGCTTCTCATGTTTGGGCCATCACTGAGGTGCCTCTGCACTTTGCATCACTGGCGAGTCGTAGGCTTGCTCGACCTTGACCTCGTTGTTGGCAGATGATGAATCTGGCTTTGCCTCTTCGGCTGTTGTTTTCATGTCCTTTTCTGCTTCGGGATTTGCTTCGGGATTTGAATTGTCTCTTTCTTCCTCTTTTGGTGTAATATTGCTTTTCTCAGCATCGGGCTTGGGTGTTGGATCGTACAATTCCGCCAAGTTGAACTGCCTCAATTCCTCGAAATCACTGCCAACGACACTCATACCAACTATATTCTGTGTATCACAGCGTCAATCCTGTATCCGGAACAAAGTACAGAGACAGACTTACCCTATAAACGTCCACCAGTATCAAATAGTCGTAATTTTTCAAATCAACCCTATGCTCCCTCCCAACTGCAGCAGCAACTTGCCTGATAATCTCATCCCTCTTCATAACATTGTGATTCCGTCTTGTAGTCCTAATCGCGAACTTCAGTCCCTCGCCATCGCTCCCTCCCTTATGGAACACAGGCTGCAGAACCGCTTCCGCGACCTTCTGTAGACCCTCAGGCGTAGCTTTCCCCATCATAGTCATGGGCGTTAGCTTTTTGATCCAACGGCCTCTCTTCGTTCCACCTTCGAGGGCATCTTTGCAAATCGCATGGACAAAAGACACAGGCTCGATTGGCGAGCGCGTTTTGAAGAAGAGGACGCATTGGACATCGACTTTCACTGCCTGGAACAACGCGACTTTCTTCGTAGAACTAGATTTCATACCCTTGAGCTCCTTTTGAATTTCAGCTTCGATATCCGCTTCGGCGTCCTCATCATCGCTGGCTTCCTCGCCTTGATTGATGGATTCGCCATAGATTTTGGCAGCGTATTCTTCGAAAAGGTCTCGTAATTCGCCCGTGCATTTGCCTTCCTTGCCCATTTCGCACGTTGCCCAGATGCCGGAGTCGCCGGGTTCTATGGTGGGTGCAGCATAGTTGTGTCCGGTTTTCTTGGGGACTCGCCAGGGTTTGGACTGTTTCGCCGCAGAGCCTGTGGTATTAGATTCAGATTTACGTTTCTTGTTGTTTTCGTCCATGATTGAAGAGTCCTAAGATGTGCTACTCTGCTTTGATTGAGTTGAGAATGGAGGTTGCAGTATGATCAAGGTGAATTGCGGAATGGGAAATATTAGAAATCTACAATGGTCATAACCATTGATTCAAATTGTGGTTTTCAATCTTCATTGGCGTCATTTGATTCGTTGCTATCTATGCCTGAATATGAAATGCACAATTATTGGCATACTTTGCTCTCGGCTATTGAGCTTTCCCGTCGTGATACGTCCCCAAACGCCATGGATATCTGCATACCGCACCAATTGATGTAGAGAAACCAAACCAATGCTTCTCCTAATGTACCATGACCTCCCCATGCGGCTGCTGATGCATGGCTCCTTTCTTGTCACCACTCGCCTCAGCAGTGTCACCATCACCCATCTCCATATCCTCATCACCTTCCTCCTCTCCTTCTTCGTCGTCTTCACTACCGCTGCTCTCGGCCTCGAGGTCCTCGCTGCCAGCATCGGAGTCCTCGTCTTCCTCCTTGGCTACAGCGGTCTCATCGGCGCCAGCCATTTCCTCGTCTTCGCCCTCAATTCTGGCCTTGGCCTCCTCTTCTGCGAGCTCCTGCTTGAGATGCTCCTCAAGCTCGACTTCTTCGGCGCCATAGTTAGCGCCGTCATCCTCGACGACGTCGGCTTCGGGCTGCTCAGGAGGGAACTCGGCTGGGGCTGAGTCTTCGGTGTCCCTGGAAGGTTATCAGCAATAGCTGTTGGAACCTTGGGCTTTGTAGATAGACGTACCATCTGATGGCAAACCTAGTCACTCGAGGCTTCTCAGCTAGCACATTCCTCTTCACACGCTCAATGTCTGGCTTCGCAGGCGGCTCAGCATTGAGCTCCTCGGAGTCATATTCGTTGTTGACGTAGTACCCGACGCGGACGAACTCTCGTCCCTCGTAGCTGCATGTGAGGAGGATGACTGTAACACCAAGAATCTCGGAGGTAGGAATGCGACGAAGGTCTGGAGGGTCGGCTTCGAAGATGAATTTGTTGACGCCGACGGGGATTGGGCCAACGAAGAGGGAGTCGAGTTCTTGGTCGTGCTCTGATCTGGTATTGGTTAGCTTTTGCCCTGAATCTCAATGGATCTAGGCAGCTAGCTTACGAGGTAGCGGATCCGACATAAGTGAGCTTCCATTCAAGATCTGTGGCTCTGTATTAGTATACTCGTTGCATGGCCATATTGGAGGGACTGTCAACCCTTCTGCAGCTGCTCGAGGCACTCGAAAGTGATTTCAAAGTGGTATGCATCTGCGAACTTGGCAGGGTTGTTGAGGACCTTCACGCCCAAAAGTGAGACGACAGACATGCTGGCGGTGAATATGCGGCCTATCGATTGTAAATCTAATGTGATACAAGACGCTGGATGAGTGCTGTGGTTCGATGGTTTGTGTAGCTGAAAGAGAGGAATTACTGTTTGTAAAGAGCTCGGAGCTAGGTCGCGACTTCTGCGGAGTCGCGTAAAGCGTGCCCGACCGTCAGTTTAAAGTTCATTTGCCCTCTCTTTCTACATCCAACTTCCATTCAACCAACTACCACCAAAAAGTTCACGCATATCCTACGATCCACAGCGTTGAATCCTCACATCACCAGAGTAATGTAAGTGCATCTATTTCTAGTGTTCAGACTTATAACTTACAGCTACAGAATATACCTCACCTCAAACCGCTATCCTCTAATGGCTGCCCCGCTCGTGCCTGGTCGTAAGTTTTTATGATTACAGCATTGACACAGCTAATATCAGTAATCAGTCCTTCAATACCTTGTGTACCCAGCTGCTCTGACGGGGCTAGGAATTCTTGGGAACTGCTACATTTTAGGGGGGGAGTTGAAGGATATCAAAGCGGAGATGAAGGAGGGGTTTGAAAAGGTCGACAAGAGATTCGAAAAGCTTGAGGTACGACAAACAGAGGGGGAGCGTCGGGCTCTGTCTTTGGTCAAGGAAATGCTCAAGAATTGCGCTACCAAGAAATGAGCTGTACCTATGGGGGAGATTGCTTTGCTTTGCTTTCAAACGCATATACCCTACGGTGTAAGCACTCTGTGCTGCCTATTGCTACAAAAATAACTTGTGTGTGAAAGAGTGATGGCGGTAAATGCTAGCATCATTTCACTGAGCAAGAAGAAATAAATGCTTCTTTATCGCTCTGCTAGGTTCATTCAAAGCTTCCATTCTTACCTACCTTAGTAGGCAACTTTACGCTACATAGCAAGTGCACTTTAATCATTCCCAAGGCCACCATCCCCGCTCGCTCTTAGAGATCCATACCTTTTGACTCATGAGATTAATGGTCGCTGGCAGATGATTCCCAGCCGAGCCAGCTGTTGCGAGGTCCTAACATCCGGCCCAATCATGCAGATCGTGAGGAATCCACGAGTTCCATGCATACATAGCCAGCGTTAGACCTGCTGCAGACACTTCTAGGCATACTTAATGTGGAATTGGCAGCATGCAAGGTCGTACCAAAGGACATCCTCTCTCTTTAGGATCTTGGTAGAGCCCTTGCTGTCTTTCATTAAGGCCAGATAAATTGAGGGAACGTTAGTAGAGAGTGGGACTTGAAGAGTATCGTTTTGCCAACAGGAACACTCTCTAAATAGACGTCTTTCCACCACCAAATCTCCAGGAGAGAGACCGCTAGTCGAAGGGACTGTCAAAGCGCAAGAATACTTGCCAGCATAGTTGATGGTGCGTTGTGGATGACAATGAGCTATCTGCTCAATGAAATTTAAGTAGCGTAATTGAGGTCCTACACTGAAGATCTTGGCGGCGGAAAAGGACGACGAAAACGTCAATTTCACCATCCACCTGGTGCTCCTCATCATCTTCCCAACCCCAGTCCTTCTACCAACCCTTCATGCCTCTGCTACAGAACCTTGCCCTCCATACTCTCATACTATAATACCATCTGCATTGTCTGATACCTATCGATTCGTCACTGTAGCGAATTTGAGGGGATAGCGCGTAGGTGTCACAATGGCGGAGGAGGCGGCGTTCTTGGAGTCCATGCAGGTTACGAATGATTCTCAAGATACTTACAAGATGGATGGCGGTAGAAATCAACAGCAAGCAGGACCCGAATACGAAGGATATGATCCTTCGCAAAAAGTCGAGACACAATTACTTTCTAACGCGCAAGATCTCAGTTTTTCGTCTTCTCATGACCTGACATCCCCTAACAAGCTGTCTTTTACTTCGGCCCCCCCTTTGACCTCGACTTCCACTTCAGTATCCCTCCCTCAACAGGATCTCTTCGCTTCCGATCGCCAGAGTCTATCCAGATCTATGTCACCAGCTTCTTCTCAGTCTCTGAACAACGAACCCGTTACTCGGATGCAGCACAACTCAAATATAAACGGGTCGGGCCATTCTCAGGAAGGTGGAGAGGTTGGTCAGTCAGAAGGGAAAGAGGCCGTGGACATTTGTCAGAAACTATCACTGCCATCGGTTTCTGGACCCGACCTCAACATTTCCACAAATGGTGTTTCTGCAGATAATATAGCATTACAGAATGATGTGCAAGACCAAAGCTCTTCAAGCACTGTTCAAAATGGCGCAACTGACACTGTCCCCAATCTTGCTGCTGTTCTCCCTGATACGGGAGCTGGTTCACACAGCGAGTTCACAGCCAAGCCCGCTGAGACGCTTCCAGCTCCCTTGATTACAGCCGTGCCTGCAGCAGCAAAAGCCCAGCCTTCTACGCCTAGCACGTCAGCTCCTCGAGCCCGACTGCCACATGACACGATCGGGATATTAGAAGACCGAATCAAGGCCGATCCTCGCGGCGATATTCAAGCTTGGCTTCACCTGCTCAACGAGCACAAGAAGCGAGGCAAGACAGAAGATGCTCGTAGTGTCTATGAGCGCTTTCTCTCTCTTTTCCCGTCCGCAGTACGTTTCGTGCTCGAAGCCTGCATAATTCGAAGACGATGCTAATGATCTCTTCTAGGGTGAGGAATGGGTATCCTATGCGCAGATGGAGAACGAAGCACAGAATCGCCAAGATATGGAGAGGATCCTACGTCGAGCCCTTCCCCAGAACCCCTACCTACCCCTGTGGTCTGTATACTTAGACCACATCCGTCGACACAACAATCTCACTACCGATGCCTCCGGCCAGGCTCGTCAGACTATTCAACAAGCCTACGATACGGCTTTACAATACGTTGGTTTAGACAAGGACTCGGGAAAGCTTTGGCAAGATTACGTACAGTTCATCAGATCAGGGCCTGGTAATATTGGAGGTAGCAGTTGGCAAGATCAGCAGAAAATGGATTTACTTCGCAAAGTGTATCAGCGCGCAATTTGCATACCAACCCAGGTCACGAATATACTCTGGAAAGAGTATGATGGCTTTGAGAGGGGCTTGAACAAGATGACGGTAAGTCCTTTCTAATCCAGTGCTTTCAGCTGCGCTAACACAATGATCAGGGCCAAAAGTTCCTACAAGAGCAGTCCCCTGCCTACATGTCCGCCCGCAGCTCATACACAGCACTCCAAAATATTACGGCGACGCTTCGTCGAACGACATTACCTGCTTTACCACCTGCACTTGGTCTTGCTGGGGACGCTGAGTTCATGGAGCAGCTGGACATCTGGAAGCGATGGATCCAATGGGAGAAGGAGGACCCACTTGTTCTAAAGCAGGAGGATGTTGCTGCCTATAATGCACGCATACTATTCGTTTATAAGCACGCATTGATGGCCATGAGGTTCTGGCCAGTACTCTGGGTTGATGCTAGCGATTTCTGCTTTCAAAACGATCTAGAAGCTGATGGCAATGACTTTCTGATCCAAGGGGCCGCTGCTAATCCTGAGAGTTGTTTGCTGGCGTTCAAGCGTGCTGATCGATTAGAGCTTTCTACAGCCAATGAAGAAGGTGACGAGAGTGCCTTGCGTCGTGGTACTGCTGTGCGCGAACCCTATAATAAGGTCCTGGACGCCTTATATGAGCTGTGCACCAAGACCAAATCCCGCGAGACCCAAGACATTGCACGCATTGAAGCCAACTTTACCACAAATGACAACCTGCAGAATGGTACTACAGCAAATGGTGACAACGAGGCCGCTGACGCAGAGGAGGAGGCCGATAAAGAAAGGCAGAAGGCTGCGCAGATTGAATCCGTTAAAAGTATGCACGCTTCACAACTCACTTTGTTGTCGAAGACTCTGTCGCACGTCTGGATTGCCTTGATACGAGCAATGCGACGCGTCCAGGGCAAAGGCAAAGTCAACGATGCTCTTGCGGGTCTTCGAGGTACATTTGCAGATGCACGCAAGCGCGGTCGTATAACAAGTGATGTGTATGTTGCATGTGCTCTGATTGAGTTCCATTGCTACGAGCCCGAGACAGGCAAGAAAATCTTCGAGCGTGGTCTGAGGCTGTTCCCGGAAGACGAAGCTTTTGCCTTGGAGTATATCAAGCATCTCGTTGCAAATAACGACCATACGAGTCAGCCATCACGTGCCTTTGTGCTTCTACTGTGCTAACGTTCTGCAGATGCCCGAGTGGTCTTCGAGACCGCCGTCACCAAGCTAGCGCAAAAGCCTGATACAGTGTCAAAAGCAAAGCCTCTCTATGCTTTCTTCCACCATTTCGAGTCACGCTATGGTGAGCTCAACCAAATAGTCAAGCTGGAGAAGCGGATGAGCGATCTCTTCCCCGAGGATCCATCTCTTGTACTGTTCTCTCGACGCTTCCAAGAACAAGGCTTCGACCCCACAGTCATCCGACCTATCATCTCTCCTGCTACTCAGACCCGACAAAAGACGATCTCAGGCATTGATGAAGCACCTCCTCAATCACCGCCCAACCGCTTGAACACCGATTTCAACTCGCCCAAGCGCCCTTTACCTACCGAAGACTCTGATACTGAGGGTCCTCCTACAAAGATTGCCCGTCACATTCATGACGCTTCACCCTTGAAAGGACTGAAAGGAGCTGCAGGTCGTCGACTCGATCAACAGAACCGCAATCGCTCTCAGGACATGCCCCAATTCAATCAGCAGCACCCCATGCCGATGCAGCCACTCCTTCCACCACCACTCCCACGCGACATCACGTTCCTCCTCAGCATCATACCCAAATCCGAAACGTACCTTGCCACTCCATTCGTCCCCGACGCAATGGTGAGGCTTATTCGAAGTACCAATATCCCAACCTCGGTGAACGAGCTTCCGCCGCAAGCTGTTGGAAGAGGTGCTCCACCCATGCATCATGGACAGCCTCTGCCCCATCTTCAGCAGATGCCTCCAGTGCCCCATGGTTCTCCAATGCCGCCGATGGCTCATGGACAGTACCCGGGCCAGTTCAATGGTTTGTGCTCCCATAGCCCTTACGCGTCTGTTGTTGGTGCTCCCGCGCATGCTCTCTCACAGCAAGACCCCAATGGCACCCTCTATCACGATCGGTCCCGGGCGCGGCCCTTCCTACGCTAATCGGTCCGTCTCCCAAGACCAGGCGCAATTGACTCTACAAACCCCCTCTGCCGAATCCCTTCTTGCTGAATCCTCGAGCCTTCTGTCATCTGGCGCACCCTCACCCTGCACAAGCACAGCCACGTGTCCTTACTTTGTCCGAGACCCACAATAAACTCTTGCGACTTCTCATGTGGAGTAGGCAACCGGATCAGAACTCAAGTTAACCTTTCTCCAGGCCCATACCCTTACAATCGATAATTTCAGCACTCCACCCTTTCGTGGCTCACGTAACACAACTTTCTCGCCTCACCCTTTGAGGCCTACGTTGAATCGATCTCTACAGGCTACAGAGTCCGCTCCTGGGTGAAGGTAGATTTATTACTGGCGTCTACATCATGCAGAGAAGCATAGCGTGCATCAAGTCCTTTACTGCGTGCTCATTCCGAATGAGCTCTCCGTTACCACACTCTGGAGGATTGCTCTTGGGATCGAGAAGAAATTGCAATTTGTACAATAGGTAGTCGTGCAACTGATCATTGAACCCTATGAGACTATCTGTCTACCATGCATGTGTCCCCGGTCTTGCATGCATGCTTCGATGCCCATATGTCTCTCGTATGATCCCATGGCCAGCGTGACCGCTTTAAGAATTTACATTGCCATACAGCTGTGTCATCAAGTCTACATCATCCATGTGTGTTGCACGAGTGTCTCCAAACTTTGTTAGATCAGCTGCATGAAAATACATCTAGCATGTCAGGCGCAGAGGTCCCACATGTTCGCAGAAGAATTGGCCAATGCCGTAAATCCCTGTGCCGCAGATCCCTGTGAAGTCAATGGCTTTACTTTTGAAAAGGGTCCACGATACCAAATCAACAAACAAAATTACCATAATACGACAACACGATCCCAAGACTTATTCCCGATTTCTCGAAGACTGACACTATGTTCATTCACTCACTCGTAACATCTTGAGAGCAAACGACGCTAAGCTAGCGCCAGGTTTGTCTATATGTACCCCGAAATCGCTCCTTCCTTCCTTCTTCTTCTTCTTCAACGAACTGCCCCTTCATACTCTTCCTTCCTTCTTCCTTCTTCCTTCTTGCTTCCTTCTTCAATCACAATCACAATCACAATCACAATCAGTCAATCAAGTGAACGTGCAATCGTAATCCGCGTCGTCAACATCACGCAATCAATTGCTCACCGGACTCGTGAAAAGAGTACGTGACAAGCTCGCGTTGACATCACGTCATTGGAGTTCACACCGCCATTATCTTCCCTCTCTCTTGATCAATCTTCATCAACATCATCCTCTCACTTTCTCTACCATCAATCACACACTCAGCATTGAGCTTACAGCACTCAAGATCTTCATTACCTCAATCTTGAAAACAATCACCGTAAGCTTCTCACCGCAAACACCTCAGGTCACTTACTTTCAGCTATTTGCATTGTCAAACAGTCTCATTCTTGCTTCTTTCTTTGCCTGACAGTAACAACGCACTTGCAATTCTCACTGCAAGATCTTGCTAGTTTCGTGTTGTCAAGCCAATTCTCACTTGACCTCTCGAGCTTGTCTCTTACCTTCGCATTTCATTGCTCTATTACTCGATTCTTTGCTGTCTTCAACTCTGAACGCTATCATCAGCTTCGTATCTCTTTGGACACCCTCAAATCAATTGACTATTACTTCATCGTCTCGCATCGCTAACCACTGACGATGTCTGATAGATCCGACAACATGCCTCCTGGTGCAGCTGGCAAGCGTCGTGACGCCGAGCGTCACACTGGCAATGGCCAGCCAGGTTCAAGCCAAGGTCCCGCAGCCTACGATGGCCCCAATGACCCTCCGGCTCGTGGCCGTGCTGGATCCAATGCTGGCTCCAATCGTAGCGCCTCCCGTGGCCCGGGCAATCGCACCGCGAGCCAGACTCGCGAGTCTCAGATGCAGGCTGCTCGATCTATGCAGCGTGAGCGTGAGGATACTCAGCAGTTGTTGAGGAATGTGGATCTTGGAGGGAACGCATACGCTGCATTCCAGCAGGTAAGTCACAACATTGTGTGATTTTATGAAGCCGTTGTGTGAAGTGTCCTCGCCATCACCTGAGTAGCGCTTGCAATTGCGATCCCTCTCCTCCCTGTCAAAAGACATCAGACTGTGAAGTTCTTCATGAAAGAGACCAAACTGGCTTGAACGTACGTCTCGAAAGACTGCCTTATGAGATTCACGGCTTTCCCAGCATCCACATGTCTCTATTTCAGGGCTATTCATTTCCCCAAATTCCCCTCACTCATCCAGCAGCATCGATGCCGTTCATGTCTTCTCCATTCACGAATCACGCACAGCAGAGAGATTCATTCTTGGATTCTCCAGCATATAAACCCAATTCTGCCCCAACCCTCCGTCTCTTCTACAACATCCTCCAAAATCTCCAACTTCCTCATCCTCTTCCAACATCCTCAGCCTACATCATCAATCATCCTCATCCATCATCAATACATTGCTCCAACATCTTCCACAATCACACAAATCAGCTTCTGCATCTCAAAGACCAGTCTAGCACACATTCTCAAGCACACCAAGGCATTGCAAGCAATTGGTATCTCTTCTCCTTCCACACCTGCACCCAAATCCCGAGCACCTCAATCTTCTCAACACATTTCAAGCACATTTGATTTCATTTGCATTCAATCATCATGACTTCCTATTCTCAATCATCCACTACGCCTGATCTGTCTTCTAACACGCCTGACATCCCTGTCGGGATGCCCGACAAGCCTTTCATCAATACTATCTCCGATACTAATGTATTTCGTGATCAGATGCCCAACCAGTCCATGACACGTGTTGGATTTGGCAAAGCCGGAAAGCAGGCCAAGATCCAAGTCAACTCTCACATTGTCAAGAGCTGGCCCGAGCGTGATGTCTACCAGTACGATGTGAGTGATTGTCCCATCTTACGGCGGTCTTTGCTAATGTATTGCTTCTCAAGGTCTTGATCGGATCAGGTGCTGAGAAGCGCGGCCTGATCAAGGCGGTTTGGGAGTCTACAGCCGTTCAGACTGCCATTGGCAAAGGCTTCATTTTCGATGGCAACAAGATTGGCTGGTAAGTTGGGACACCATACCCTTACCTGGACATTACTGATACTTCCAGGGGACCTAATGAATTCAAGAACGAGCTACGTATCCGCGTGGATCTCGACGCTGAGCAAGGTATCACTCCCCGTGAAGGTCGCGAGAATGTTCACCGCGTTGTTATCAACAAGGCAAAAAACGCGAAGGTCAACTTGGCTGTTATCAAAGCTTACCTTGAGGGTACAATGGATTTCAACAACGCCATCTTGGAAGCCATTAACTTCCTTGATCACTTGCTTCGAGAGACACCCTCCAAGAAGTTGATCAATCTTAGGCGCTCTTACTTCTCCCGTACTGGGGAGTCTCAGGACCGCAAGCTCCTTGGTGGAGGCGTTGAGGCAATAAAAGGCGTTTACCAGACCATTCGTATGGCTGAGGTATGGCTGAGCTTCAAATCCTTATATGACTCCCTGCTTACACTAAATCTAGGGAAAGCGTCTCGTCATCAACGTTGACGTCTCCAATTCCTGCTTCTGGCATGAGACTCGCTTTGATCAGCTTGCCTTGCTCCTTTCGGGCGAGTCCAATCAAAACTCCTTCATGGCTTCAGCCATGCCACCCCCCAATGGTGGAGAGCCTCGTCTTGTCAAGAATTTGCGACGTCTCGCCAAGAATCGCTTCACGGTGAAGCATCGTGGTCAAACAAACGCCGATAAGGTGTACACCATCAAGCGTGTCTCCCAATTCAACGCTAAGACTCACAAGTTTGATGTTTTCGAGAAAGAGACCGGCAAGAAGATCGAGATGACTTGCTATGATTATTACAAGAAGAAGTACAATGTCATCATTGACAAATGGCAATTGCCTCTTTTGGAGGCTACCAAGAAGGGTATGCTGTTCCCTATGGAGATCGCGCACATGCAGCCCGGGCAGAAGTACCCGTTCAAGCTCAGCGAGATTCAGACCGCGGAGATGATCAAGTTCGCTGTCTCTCGGCCAGCTATACGTCGTCAGGGGATCCAGAAAGGTCTGGACACACTCAAATGGTCTCATGATCCCATGCTCAAGGGTTACGGTCTCACCATCGATTCGGAGATGCTGAAGACTAATGCCCGTATTCTCGAGCCACCTGAGGTGCTATTCGCAAAGAATTCTACCGCCAAGCCTGCCTTTTCTGGTCGTTGGGATCTGCGTGGAAAGGTCTTTCTCCTCCCCAACACTCAGCCGTTGAAGTCTTGGGCTATTTGTATCCTGAAGCCAGGTGAAGATCGTCGAGCGCCTGTGACCAATGAGCAGGTGGACAACTTCAAGAAAAACTTCATACAGCTCTATCGTGGACATGGCGGTAGAGTCGAGAATATCAACCCTCCCGTTATTAGCGGCCACGCTGATGACGCCGAGGCTATTAATGCGACATTCATGGCCGCCGGAAACCAATCGAAGTCGCGTCCCCAGATGCTTCTGGTCATTCTCAGCAATAGGAGCGCCGATGTCTATAATCGGATCAAGCGTAACTGCGACGTCCGTTTCGGAGTCATGTCGCAATGCGTCCAGGCGAGTAACGTCATAAAAAACGCCCCTCAATACTGCTCCAATGTGCTTATGAAATTCAATTGCAAGCTCGGGGGTACTACCTCTGCAATCAAGTCGAAGACTAAGTACTTCGAGGAGCCTACGATGATCATCGGTGCTGATGTCTCTCATGCGGCACCCGGCCTGGAGCAAGCTTCTATGGCTGCTATGACTGTCTCTATCGATCGGACTGCCTCTCGTTATGCTGCTGCGGTCGAGACGAACGGCTCCCGTGTTGAGATGATCACCTCTGATAATATCAACTCCATGCTTCGTCCTTTGGTAGACTGGTGGCAGAAGAACGTTGGCGGGGGTAGTCTACCCAAGCACGTTTACTACTTCCGCGACGGCGTTTCTGAGGGTCAATTTGGTCCACTCTTGAAGCACGAGGTTGCTGATATGAAGCGATTGTTTGCCGACTTGGGCCAGAATCATCCTGGTAACAAGGTTAAATTCACTATCGTGGTTGCCGAGAAGCGTCACCACATTCGCTTCTTCCCTCCTGCAGGTCCTGCAGCTGATAAGAACGGCAATCCTGTGCCTGGCACAATTGTGGATCATGATGTCACTCACCCCTTCGAGAATGATATCTACCTCTGCTCGCACGTGGCCATCCAGGGCACTGCTCGACCCACTCATTATCACATGTTGATGGATGAGGCCAATATTCCACTGGATCGATTCCAGGCAATGCTTTACGAGCACTGCTACCAATACCAGCGTGCAACTACTCCCGTATCTCTTTGTAAGTTTAGTCCTGAACTTGCAAGAATATATCAAGCTGATAGAAGATAGTCCCCGCAGTATACTATGCTCACTTGGCATCCAAGCGTGGTGAGGCTCATATCGATATGGCTGCCACCGAGCGGGCTGCGCTTCAAGAGGAGCGACGGAAGCAGGGCAGGGAGGCTCAATCCCATTCTGATGAGATGAAGTCACAGACCGAGTGGCCTAAGCTCCAGCCATTCGAGCCTAAGAACCAGATGGGTTTTGGCATGTGGTACATTTGAGAAGTGCGGCGGATTGGCTTCGGTGAATTGGTTGGTCAGGTTCTTAAGACGCATGTGTCTTCACAGAGCTCGTGCAAGATGTTTCCCTCTTCTTCTACTCATGCGTCTTCTTCAAAGAAGCGAATGACATCACACCACCTCCCTTGCTGAGCTCGACGGTTGACGGTCCATGACAAGGTCTCCCTTACTTCGGTAGCTGGTACACTAAGTCTTGGCCTCGTTCTTGACTCAGATTGGGATTTCTACACACACACCATGCAGCGGGCATAGCTCTTGCTCTTCTTCAGAGATACCATCGACAGTACATGCTTTCTTATTAGTAGAACAGATCAAATGCGATAGAAAATCCACAGAATTCCACAATTTTCCCGTGCTTTAGTTCTATTCCTACTCGCGAATTCCCATCAGAAGGTCAGGATACCAATCCCATGAATTGCAGACCAAAAGTAGAGAGGATATATTGAACTTTCACATAGGTCTTTCTCGAAATTTTGATCATTCCTACACCCGTGAACCTCCTAGATTGATGGCGAAGATGAGATGATCAGGAGAGGTAATTTCTGCCAAGTACTTAGCTGCATTATCACAAGGCCGAGATGCATGCATTAAAATCCAAGGCGTCACCAATTGACCAAGGCGTCTGGGGAAGCATACCTTGCTCGCCAACATGCTCCTCCGATGACAATAGCTTTTGTCGACCTCCTACTCTGTTTGGAGGCTGACCGAACCACATAATTGTGAGTCAGCACCACTACGATATGACCTGAAACTTACGGCTTCCGTCGGAACAGCTTAGGAATTATACTTGGAAGCTACTACCAGAGCCTTGCGAACGATCGACCTTTCGAATGGCGACCGAAGCCCACTGTGCTTATGCTTTCGAAGTACTAGCTGCAGACCTCGAAGACCGCGAGCCGCTTGAGTACCGCCAGGTGCTGGATCTATGGACCACGTATGAATCTAGGGGCAAGAACGAGGAAGGAGAAGAGCTGGATCGGAATCTTCAACATGGAGATAGTTTGGAAGAAGATGACGGCGTGATGAACGGGATTGAAGAGAAGGTCGACGAAGAGGAGGAAGAGGAAGAGATAGTGGCTCCAAAGCCAGCACGAGCCAATCTACAGCTACCAAGCATCAATCGTTTGCAGGTCCCATCACCAGCTTCAGGATCATCTTCTTCTACGCCTTCATCGCTATCTACGACCTCATCGAGGGCAGCTTTGGGGGACGCATCCAAGTCTTCATCCAGCACTTCGTTCTTTTCCTTCGGAAGCCGACGCTCACAGCAGCCTTCACCTGCTGCCCCACTAAAGGAAGAGGAACATCCTCTTTTTGTGACATGGAATACTGTCTCGTCAAGAGGATACAAGTCGCTACGCGGCTGCATTGGCACATTCGACCCGCAAGAGCTCTCCAATGGGCTGAAGAGCTATGCCTTGACTGCGTGAGTCTCCATCCGTTGCAGTCCTACGCTTCATAAGTCCTCCACTCCTACATCAGCTAATATGACTTCTCCTCTAGTGCCTTCGACGACACCCGCTTTCCCCCCATCTCCTCCACCGAACTCCCCACCCTCTCGACCTCCATAACCCTCCTGACGCACTTCGAACCCGCCCGCGACGCCTTCGACTGGACCCTCGGCACCCACGGCATCCGCCTCTCCTTCCAACACCACAATAAGCGCTACGGCGCTACCTATCTGCCTGACGTGGCGACTGAGCAGGGGTGGACGAAGGAGGAGACGATTGTGAGTTTGATGCGAAAGGCGGGGTGGAGTGGGAGGACGAGAGATTGGAGGGAGGTGAAGGGATTGGGGGTCGTGAGGTATCAGGGGAAGAAGGAGAGTTTGGGGTGGGGGAAGTGGGAGCAGTGGAGGGGGTGGGTGGAGGGGGTGCAAGGGCGATAGGAAGGGCTGGTGATGGGATACGGCTTTATACAGCAGTATATGCGTTGTCAATTAAGTGTGTATACAGCATGAGGTAAAGTACGCCCTTAAATCTACGCTAAATCTTGACCTGGTCTTGCTACGGAGCTACACACACATATTTAGCCTTCAGAGATTCCTCTCAACGTACTAGTTCATTTCTTTCCCCCTCTATCCTTACCGATTCCCCCATTCGACTGCCCAATGTCCTTGCACTCATTCGGATTCTACACTAAACTAAGAGAATGGACCATTATTACTCTTCAGCGCCCAAACACTCAGCTCTTCGAGGGATTAATAACATATTCACCCCCGGCTAATATTCAAGCATGCTCATCAAACATCCCTCTAAACCTGCATTCCCAAACCTTCCCACCGCAGGACTCCCCAACGGATATCAAAGCGACGTATCCAGAGTCGACTGACACCACAGGCACTGCGTCATCTTCTGCGATACTCGGCTGTGGTTCTTTGCCCTGTTCCTCGTGCTCGGCAGCCTCTTGGGCGTAGGTTTTTGATAACTCGGTAAGCTCGTCTAGCATTGCCTGATGAACGGGTGGTAAGCTAATGAGTCGAGGCGTTGGTGTGTTGCGGGGAATGACTTACAGGTGACACCAGCCAGGCGGCTGTGATAGTGTAGCCTTGGCTATCCCAGGGTGAATATCAGCTGTGCTTTGTCTCGAATGGGTTAAAGGGTCTTAGTACGTTATGAACAGAAGGCTTCGAGGTAGCGTCTGGCCCAAGATGTCTGCACAACTCGCGCTGCAGGACCTTGGGGTGGATTCCTTCGCCGTTGACCCAGAACTGGTCTAGATTGGACCGGCCAGGGTCGTGTGACATGAATTGGACGTGGAAGGGGGTGTGTGGTTGTAAAAGTAAGGGGAGAAGAGAGTACTGCTGTACCTAGAAGATTAGGGGTCTCAACGATTTTAAGAATACTTTGCAATGAAGGCGAGGCGAATGCATGCTTTACATACGTAGCCTTGTTTTAGTAATTGGGTAATAAGAAGGCGGGTCGTTCTCGGTGATTGTGAATGTTGTTACGCATACGAGCCGGGCGTTCTGCTCACACAAACAGGGCGCTGCCTCAACTTTGTAGCAGAAACAAGGGAAGTTACCCTTCCAATACTGGAAACGTTAGTGCGCTTTTACATTTGAAAAGCGTGAACAAGGTAGTATAGCCTTCCATGTCTCAAAAGCATCAGTCTTCTTACATACTTCCAGTCCTACTCACTGACCTACTCCTACTGTCCTCGTCATCCATCGTACCAATACCTCTGACTTTGAAAACGCTTCCAGCCCATTCGGTGAACATATCTGGATCCCACGCTTCGTCATCCCGGCCTTTACCCTTCTTGCTCATTTGCTTGCCGTTCGATCGCTTCTCTGCCGTATACATGTCGTAAAACGTTTCGTAATTCTGGATCACCTGATCCTGCACTGCTGCTACAAGTGTTTCTTTGGTTCTCACATCGTCGATGTACTCGTCCAATTTCCGTCTTAGGATCGGTACCTCCTTCTCAGCAACCTTGTGGATGACATTAACGGCTTGCGGAGCATCGAACCCACGTTTTGCGGTGGCCGAAGCGTCGACAGGCTTGGTGATCCTGGAAGCGAAGTCACTAGTCAGGTCATTGATCACAGTTCGCAAACTACCGTCTAGCTCAACTTTAGCATCAAGCATGTTCTCGACGACTCGGGGAATGAGGCTGCCGCCCATGAGACGCCACAGGTTCCGGGGGTCGAAAAGACCACCTCGTTCTCGAAGCTCCCAGAATGTGTTCGTGACGCCTGAGAAGTCGAAAGAGATTTCTGGAGTGACGTATTCGATGTCGAAGGCCACAATTTGCTGTTTGAGAATCAATAGGTGCTTGATTAGAAAAAGCCGCCCGTCGACGGCTGAGTTGCTGGGCTTTTGAGTAACAAGGTTGGAGGCGTGCTGGAGTGAAAGCGTAGTCTGGTGTACGATGTTGTGGGCGAGATCGTCGAATACAGTAGACTTGAAAAAATGTCTCAGTCTGGATATTTCAAGTGTAAACCAACGGAACTTACGTTGACGAGTCGATAGATCCGACTCAATAGCCAGATCGCTTTCCGCAGAGTTGGATACCACCCTTGAAACGCTGCTTCGGTGTCAAAACCCCAGCGCCCATTAGGTGAGTCACCCTCTTCAACGACCACTGGAGTCTTTGGCATTGGAGTGGCAGGCTCGAGATTCGAGCCTTTTCTGCCAGACGTAGCCGCAGGACGCTGCTTCTTTGTACCAGAGAGGGATACTTGGCGATTACGAGCTGGGTAGTCCAGCTCCTCTTTCGTGGGTTTGTATCTCTCGATCTCATTGCGTAGAACAGCCTGCGCCATAAACACCAGTCTTGTCTGAGCGTCTTCGAGCGCTGTACGGATGAGCAACGAGAAGTCGAATTGGCCTGCTTCGACTGGCTCGGCCTCTTCATCCTGGTCGTGCATGTATCGTGTTTGAAGGAGGGTGCAGAGCTCACAAAGTTTCAGAAGCTGAGTCTCGTGAATAATACGTGGTCGTAAGTGATCATACAATGGATCGCAGGCGGACTCCAGGAAGTCATAGAGTCCATCTTCTCCCTCGAACCATTCTCGCCAAAGCTCATACTCATCTGAGCAAACGCCTCTGGTGTAGCCTATGCTACTTCGGGCGAATGATACAAGATCTTTGGCTGTACTGGGTGCCATTGCGATATCTGCGATTTTCTTTCTGGTGAGAGGAATTACGAGCTTACCACGAGTGGCTGAGTAGCTCGTGTACAATTCATTCATCAGCCCTTGATACTCAGCCTCAGCTCCCGGCTCAGCACCAGCAGGAAGATACGCTCGCTTCCGAATTTCTTGCGCGACTTCCTTTAGCTCTGAGGCTCCGAAGCGGAATTTGGCATACAGCAGAGCAGACATCGTAGTGTCATTTAGTTGCTTGTCAGCAATACGCCGCGATACGTCCATGGCGATTTCACGCAGAGCACCCACGAAATGGACTCGAATCAAAGTCAAGCCTCTTGTCATTAGCAGACGATAACGAGATCGGTAGGTAGCGGCCTCTCGGTGGCTTGGCTACTTCTGTTAGCTAAGTACTTCACCAAGTCTGAAGGGGACACGAACGTGAGCTGTCATATATTCCAAGCAGTCGTCCAGTCTCGCAAGCATATCAGAAAATTCCTTGCTTCTGACAAAGTTGCCGGCTCCTGGAGCATTTAGCCGCCTTGTGACAGGCTCTAGATAGTTGTAGTATTTGAGATTGTGCTCCAGTGCATCCGCCAAATTTGTAGTCCTCATTTGCTCCTCGAGCAGTCCCTCACACTGTTTTTGGAAGGTCGTAGTCTGCACTTCGACTTCTTTGAAGGAGCCAGTAAGAGAAGCGAGAAGGTCGAGCGTAGAGGACGTGTCCGAGAGTAGAGAATCGAGGTGGGATTGGGACAGCTCCAGTTGCTTCTGGTATGATCTATACACACCCAATGAGATTCGCCATATAACGCCTGCACAGCTATTGGATACTTACGTGTATTCATCGCTGCTAGAATTGAGCAGCTCATGCTCTAGCTCATGATACCAATCGGCGAAGTCGAGCTCGGTCTTAATTCCTGCACCAGATCCCAGCTTTTCGTTGGTATCCCGTTCATCTTTTTCTTTGGGAGTGGCATCCTTGCCTAAGACTGCCTTGACAGCATGGTGGAAATCACTGTACGACTGCGCCCTCCTTTTCAACGTAGCTTCTGGCGGCCCAGTGGGTTCCTCAACCTTGTCAAGCACAGCATCGTGCCCACCTACTCGATTGGCGTCAGCTTGTAGCTCCTCCTGCACAGAAGATCAGAATGCATCATTCGTGGAATGGTGCCAGGCTTACGTTGGGCCGTTCAAGCAACGAGGACTTCCTCTTGTGCTTTACCTGCTTTTCTTGCTGCGATTGGGCACTGGGATTGAAGGAGTAATAGTACGAAGCGTCATCGTACATGTTTGTGCTGGTAGGCTGGGCGCTGAGGTGTGCGCTGGCGGAGAAAGTCGAATTTCAGGCGGGGGCAGGTCTAGCGAGATGTTTTTGAAGCTCCCAAATCCAGCACTTGAGCTTCAGTCTTCACGAATAACCATGATTGTTAGAAAAGCGCTTATAGGGCATGGTAAGAATGCCCAGTCCTGCTGGCTATCAACATATCACTAATTTCTGTACAGGCCGCCGAATAGCAACAACACCCACAAGATCATGGACTCGATCTCTAGCCACCGAAGTCGACATCGAATCAATCGAAAGCTCCCTCGACAACTCTCTCCGCGAAACCAAGTCGATAGAACAAGAGGTTCAGTATAGAATCGAGGAATTGGTTCCCCAGATAGACGACCAAACCCACTCAACCCACATCCTCCCCGATTATGGCACGCCCAAAGAGTACGAGAAGTATAGAAAGCACCGTACGCTATCACCTCTCCATGATCTCGAGTATTACATTCTAATTTGTAATTACTACAGAACAATCCAAAAGACAGCTTGGCACAAGCATAGCAGAGCACTACCAACCACATCGCCTCCTAACCTTACCCCCTCGCCCCTCAGATATTACCCTTGAGCTACTTCTCGCTTCGCAATCTCACCTTGGGCACAAAACATCCCATTGGAACCCCATGAACTCGCGCTACATCTTCGGCATTCGCCAAGGTATCCACATAATATCCCTCGACGTCACAGCCTCCCACCTACGGCGCGCCTGCCGCGTTGTCTCAGGCGTCGCTGAAAGAGGAGGACTGATCCTGTTTGTTGGCACTCGACCAGGGCAGGACAGATGTGTCGTGCGAGCGGCCGAAATGGCCGGAGGCTGCCATCTCTTTGAGCGCTGGACCCCAGGCAGCATCACGAACGGGCACCAAATCCTGGGGATGTGCCGCACAAAAATCGTCGACGAATACGACCGGGAGATCAGCGGATTCGACGAAGAGCTGCGCGACCGCCCTGTCCTCCGCCCAGACCTCGTAGTCTGTCTCAATCCCCTGGAAAATTGGGTCATGTTACATGAATGCGGGCTGAACGCCATTCCAACAATTGGCATTATCGACACGGATGCGAATCCGACATGGGTCACGTATCCTATTCCGGCGAACGATGATAGTTTGCGGTGTGTGCAGGTTATTGCGGGGGTGTTAGGGAGGGCGGGGGAGGAGGGGCAGAATTCAAGAAGAGAGAAGGCGATGCATGGGAATGTTACGTATACGCCTGATAGTCTTGTGGGGCAGGCGACGAAGGGGAGCGCGGGAGCGAAGACCGGAGGAGATCCGGAGGCTATACATAATTCGCCGTCGTAGGGGTAGCATTGCATAGAGCATTGATAATCAACCATATGTTGAAATCCTCTAGGGTGCCCGAAGCGGCCTCTATTTCATCGCCCTCATAGTCATCTCCACGCTGGAATACGTTAGCATGAAGGTAAATACGCCCAAGATGGACAGCGAACTTACACAGCAAAAGTCCCAGCACTGACAGGCATTGCCCTCAAAAGCGTCGGTCCAATCCCCTTCCAAAACCCCCTGGCGCCCTCGCCCTTCCAAGTAAGTCTGAGCAAAGCAGTCCCTCATACTAGCATACTTCTTATTCGGTCCGAACCCATCACTTTGCATCTTACTCTTAACCACATCAAATGGGTAACTTGACAACCACAAAGCCTCACCTGCCAGCCCACCATACGTAGCTACTTTGACCTGTGAAATCTCATCGCGCTTGACATTGTTACGTTTCGCATCTGCATTCATCATATACTCAAAGCTCAAAAACCAAACACCATACGCCTGCGCTTCTCGCATTATCGTAACAGCCTCGCCTCTATACAAGCCAGCAAGGACGCCCTCATGAGCTGAGAGCTTCTTAATACAATCAATGGGACCGGAGTAAAGGCGGTTCGCGCCATGGGGTTGCGTCTGCAGCCGGATACGGACATGTTCGATTGGGCCTGAGATGACTGAGTTTGTGATACCGGCGAAGGCGCCGGACAGGTAGTATTGCGAGTATGAGAGGGTGGGATTCGAGGGGTTAATTTTCGAATTTCGTTGTTCGAATTGCCGGCGTGCCCAGTGGAAGCCGCCGAATTGGACGGATACGCAGGCGCCGATGCCGATTAAGGGGGTCAATGTACCCTTTTCGAATATCAGAAACCCGCTCAATGCCCCTGACGATGCTAAAGCAGACCTTGTAGAATGCTAGTGGGCCCTCATTCTTGAAGATTTGAGTAGCACCATCCAAAGCGCTGGAATATTGGGTTGTCGTCTGCAGCCTGACCTTGACAATATCTGATATAATATGTCAGCAGGGGGACTCGTGAAAGAGATCTCCGTAAGACGCTTACCGAAAGGTTGTCCTAGATTAGTATGTACCTGTCAGTTGAAGGCGCACTTATAGAGAAGTCGACCAGTGCAGACACGACACAGGTACTAAGAATTCGTATGTTCCTCGACACGTTCTCTCTGTTTTCGAACAGACGACTTCTCTAAAGGTATCCAGGAACTGCTCTGGAACACAAATTTCCATGAAAATCCCCGAAACACCAAAAGCAGAGAGCACCGATTGTATTTATGCAGGAGAATTACTGACCGAGTAGAACCTGCGCGACACCTCCTGCGGCACCAGCAAACAGATCCTTGAGTGTTCTTTTCAAGCCGCCAGCATCCACTTCAGCGTCCGCCATCTCAATTACCTACTCATACTCTGTAAGAGAAATTTGAAGTTATGGCTAGCCAATGGGCGGACCTGAGATGGTCTCGGCGCCGGCGGCGTTCTCACTTGTTATATTTGGTTCCCGAAATGTAGAAGCGACCTAATCGTATTAATCGGTAATTTTCAAAACGATTCAATGGTTTCCTCTGAGCGTTACGCAAATTTGAAAGCCACCCGAATCTCCCACCATTTCCAGTAAGTGGTTTAGAGTCTCTCTAAAGTTTGCCTTTCTGTCCTCCTTAACACACTCTATTCCTTTCTCTTTTACTCTTTCCTTCCTTTCTTTTCCCTTTTCACTCGCACAGCTCGCATCCAGCGGAATTACCCCTCCCGAATGATCCGTTACGACACGCAAGCGGCGTACCGAGGCACCGCGTCGCGAGGGAATTTGATCGTCGCTTTCTCACCGGAAGGAGCCGCATGATCGATCCTCATCGACCTCGCGGGCCTTCCCTCCAATAATTGCAGCACTTATGTACGGCACGATGCGGGCATCCAAGAGCTACGCGAGTATCAACAAGACCTCTATCATTAGATCCGCGAGAAGTTTAATTTTATCTACCAGGCAGAAGGTTAGCTAATCTATAACGAGTACCAGTAAATCAAGCGGGATATCGATCGTATATTTAAAGAGAAAAGAAGGCGGGCACTTAAGGCTCAACCATAAGCCGACTACGATGCAGTAGCTGCGATATAAGATATACTCGCGCAGCTAGCGGTTAACGATGCCGTCCTCTCCCCTATTCAGTATCTTCTAGTCCCAGCTAAGTATGCTTTCGAAGAGCGCGCACGTATCGCCTAGGCCTTCTTCGATCCGCCGCCGTTCGCCGAGGGTAACGGGACCCTAGATCGGCAGATCTCTCCTCGACGACTTGGTCTCGTTATACACTCCTCGAGAGCGGTGGGCCCGGAAACCCCGTCGATCATGGGAGGATGAAAATGCGACAAGCTCTTCGGATGATGGCCTTTCTGATATGGATATCACAACAGATTGCTCAGATTCCAACACCCTTGTTGGTTTTTGACTTCTACTCCAATACCAGCCTTACCAATATCTGCATGGCCTCGGCGACGCCACGCTGCCCCTGCCCGAGCGACAACACGTCTTCCGCAGTAAGCATTCGCTGCAACACCACTTTGACCGGCATCATTGGTTTCAGCCTGGTCAGATTTACCCGTTCCCTAACGATGAATGTGGGCAGCTCGCGCTCGAAAGCCTTATGTACTTTGAAAACTACGCAGCGAGGGTTCAATGTATCTGTATGTCTCACAAATGCTAGGCTCAATCGCTTCAATAGACTATAATTTATGAATGCTATCGTTACTCCTTCGGTTATGACCATACTCTCTGAAGTGTTCTGCTCGATCTGTGTTGAAAGCCGCTGTTCAATTTGGACTACTGTCCCAGTATGGCACTAGAGTCGACTGTGTCTGGAAAGCCTTACCTGAAAGCCTTTTCGCGAAGGTCATCGGCACTCCGGATCAATCTGCTAGCTTCAAGGTGGCAACCTTGGCACTGCTACGTCGCTGCCAGCTTGGCCATACTGATCAGCGTAGAACTGCTAATAGCACGTCGCTAAGGTTCGAGAAAAGCTGGCCAACCTGTCACTGTAAGAAAGGACTGGAACTGCATTTCGAAAGTAAATATCTGTGTTCAAGACGCAACGAAAGCGCAATAATAAATACACAGATTCCCAGACAGTATATGAGGAACACACCTTATGACTCCAAGTGACTCGCGAAAATAGAAATGACTCTAATATGAATAATGGCAAGTCTCCCGGGCTTCGCTGCCCGCTCCAGTGCTTCCATAATGGTCGCCCGAACTCCAAGGTTCGATTTGTGCATCGTCGTTGCGTGGCGGGCGAAGTGGTTTAAATCCTGGATGATTTACATACAAAATGGTAGAGGATAGGAGAGAGGGCCAGCCTGGTATTGAAAGTGCATTTGGCGATGATGCGTTCGCAAACTGTCATTGCGTGCGAATTTTTGCGTCCGTCCACGTTCTGGGTTGCCGTGGCAAAAGAGACACGTTAGGGAAGTAGGCGAGCGCTTTCCTTTGGTAGTTTCGTTGTTCAGAACATTGTGGGGTGTCCTCCAAGATTCCCGATGTGCGGCTAAGACTCTGATATGAAGATACGACTGCGATCAACATAACTTCATCACTCCCATCTTGTGATCATAGGATCCACCATATTATTCTTCCGCTCGTACTCGCTCCAATGCTCTGAAGCATCTTTAGGACGAGGGTTATAAACAGGCCTAGCCTCATACAGCGATAGCAGCCGAAGTACTTTCAGGTGGTCTCTTTCTCCAGCCCAGTAGGCTGCCGATCTGCCGTCGCAATCTCTGATCATATGATCTCCTCGCATCTTAATGAATAGCCTCACGACATCGATATGTCCATTAACGATCGCAAGATACATTGGTGTCCTTCCTTTATTATCTCGGACGTCGAAGTTGTGGGAGCTTGATAGCAAAGATGTTAGTAGCGTTCTGGTGGTTTCCAAGTGCCCATTCTCGGCTGATAAATGCAGGGCTGTCAATTTAGACTTGCATGTTGTCAAGGCGTCAGCCTTTCGTGACAATAGCAGCTCGACCACCTGTCGATGGCCGCATTTTGCTGCAACGTGTAGAGGTGTCCGCCCCATTTTATCAAACGCTGTCACATTGAAGTCGCTGTCCAACAGCAAGCGTACCACGGCGATATACCCTCCTTCAGCCGCTACGTGCAGCACAGTCACCCCTGAGCCTCCTTCAGCGCTGTTTTCGACTTGCTGTGCCATGACCAATTTCACAATGGTGTCTGCGCCGTGTCTCGCCATCGATTGCTGAATCAGTTCACCGCCACCGTAGATGCACAACTCTACTGGCGCCCCATGCTCCAGTAGCGCTTCTATCGACTTTTCAGACTTGCTCTCAAGAGCAAGATCTAAAGCATTCATGCCATGAGGCGTCGTCGCATGAAGGTCCGCTCCCACCTTCAAAAGGGCGCGTACAAGTCGTCCACGTCCACTCGAGGCAGCGAAGTGCAACGCCGTCCATCCGGTAGAATTCTTTGCGTCTATTTCTAAACTTCTTTCGAGCAACGCTTTGATCGAAGACTCATCGTTGCTCTCCAGGGCTAGATGCAGAGCATTCCTTTGGTCAAGCGTCGTCGCAGAAGGATCTGCTCCTGCTTCCAGTAACAAGCGGACTAAAGAAGCCACTCCATTTGCAGCAGCAATATGCAATGCCGTCCACCCAACAGAATTTCTTGCACCGAAGTCGATCTGCCGAAACAGGAGCAATTCCAACACCTCTATATCTCCAGCAGAGGCTGCCTTGTGTAAGGCAGTCTCCTGGGATCCATCGGTGACCTCAATACCAGCTCCTTTATTTAGCAATAATCGTACTGCATCCTTTTTCTTATTTTGTATCGCCCAAAGCAGGGTCTTTCCTTTATCAGTATTTTTTGATGCGAGATTGAACCCATTCGCGAGCAGGAATTTGTATGCAGATTGATCTGCAGCTGGATCAGATGGAATCTGCGGGGGCTTCTTCCTCCTTAATAGAGAACGGGATTGGGACTCTGATTTGGCTTTTGCAATAGCAATTTCACGGACCAAGGTCTGTCGGCTTCCTCGCTGTACGCTAGCAACATGCTGTTTGATGTGGTTCAATTCGTGGTTGACAGGACCATTCCCTGGCGCTGAGACTTGTCGCGTACTTGTCTGTGAACTCAATTTGTCCTGCTGGGTCTTCCCACGGTCTATGTGGTGGCTGTGCAATTTCGATGTGAGCCATTTCATAGATTTTGAAGTCTTCTTCGCATTGTTTTCCGTGCTGTCGACTGGCGTGACTAGTGAAGGCCTGTATGGCGTATGTCAATGGGAGATCTTCTCAATGCACCTCAGGTGGAGACCGCGACAGCCCAAGCAACCTGCCGCAACTACGGCGTTCAGTCACGCTTGAGTTTTAGACCAACACTATGGGCGGTCGCGTAGCACTATGATTGCGGGCATGAAGGAAAATTTGAAGATGGTATTTCACGTCTATCAAGGCGCACAGCCCCGCGCTAGGAGCAATAACAGCCTTGACAGGCCCGTTCTAGACATCGCCAAGATTTTTACTCGTCTAATTCACTCTGCCGAACCGAGCCTTAGCTGACTAAAGTACGTATCAGTGAGCCCCTTGGCGTTTGCCAGCCTAACTAGCCTTAGATATGCTAAGGTACCTTATTATGTATATGAGGTGGGCTCGCATCGCGTAAGCCCGGCAATACTTTCCATCAATACGTGTGAATTCCAGGCGTGGTGCCCAGAAACGCTGCACAGAGGTCCTCACGAGCAACAATTCCGCTATCTACGCTCAAGGTGAGTCCCGTTTACAGAGTAGTTGGACCTTGGATAGGACTAAATGCCCGATTTGCTACTCAAATCGAGGGCAATTTGCGCTCAAGTGGATTCCATCGGCGTCAAAAATGCCATTCATTCTCTCACAAGCCTGAATCTCTTTCAAGCGGGAAACTATCCTACGCTGTGCTTTCGTGAAAAACGTTTGACTTGTCGTTCTTCATTATCGGGTTGCTATGCACTAGAATTGTTCGATGGGAAAACCAACAAAATGGATTTAGTGAACCTAGCACAAGAATTTACAAACAAAACCCCTTGTACGATCCTTAGTGCCTCGTATACAGATCGCAGCGAGACCTTACATGCGATTTACCACTCTCAACGTACCGAGCTATGGCTTCGTCATCGACCTCCTTCGACATGGAGATATTTATATATCGAAGATACTTGCACTGATTGCAACCGGTTCAGTCAAGCATATTAACATTTTCCAGCGATAGAAAGAAATTAGCAACACCCAGCAGACACCTTACCGTTCTTTCAGCTCAATCACTCACACACAGCCATCGCCGCCCAAATTATCACCATGAAGCTGCTCCCCCTTCCCACAGCCATTATTCCTCTTCCCGCCATTGTCTACGCTCAGTGCAGCCTGCAGCCAGGAGGTAAAACCCCCTTCGGCGCCTACATCAGCCCTTGATTTGTATGCCAAAGACTCTTAGGGGAAGATCCGGTTCTAGTCAACTCTGAGAGGGTAGACCCTTGCTCGCAGACATCGGATTGCTGCTACGGCTTTTGCATACCTGCAAGGCTATTATCAGAACGAAGGCACTTGCGCTGTTTCCGCAAAGGACGTCTCATCTGGTCAGAGAATTTCCATTGTAGTGGTCTGATGCGGAAAGAGTCCTCGAGTCGAGCTAGAAGGCCAAGTTGAAACGTAGCTGGGATAGGTAGAACCAAGTATGGGTATCTAGTATCTGCACTGCCTTAGCAAAGTGAAATATACTGAATAGGCCTTTTCCGTATCACAAGTCATCTGAGCTACATTGTGTGTCTCCTCCTTCACCGTCGTCAACAGTCTTCCGACTCGACCGGTACACGCACTGTTGAGACACGACTCAAGCGGTCCTATCGAGCGGCCTCTGGGCAACCTCAAACGTAGTAAACGCTTCGATGATACAGAACACTATTCGCCAGGCTCCACCACACCCTGGATGAGCGGGGGAAGCCACATGGCTTGGGGTCTTCTTATCGTGGACCTTCTCTTGTGTTGCAAGCCAAATACAAAACGTACTATGCTCATTGAGATAGGGACGCAGCAGATACATTGCACTTGATTCCCTAGAAATGTTCTCTCCCGGGCAAGATCATGGTTAAGGCACTGATCACATTTCGAGCGGGATTAATGCGCTTGACCAAGTCCCAGATGACCTTGAATTGGTCCTTGACGATGTCCTCCCTGCCATCCTATCCATAGCCAGTTGCAACCGCGCAGCCTCAGGTGACGGACGAAGGCTCGCTCGGGGCTTTGGCCGGTACACCGGCTCTCGTGAAATTTTGCCCTTATAAGGTTCGACCACACGTTGCGTTTGTCGCTCGTACGAGCAAACGGATTCTGGAGCAACTGCGCGATGGTGGATAGGAGGCTGAATGTACTCGTACTCGACTTCGTGGTGGGGCGGAGGTGGCGGAATCTCTTTGATAACTTCTATCAGTTGCGGATGCTGGGATTTCTTTTTGCGATTGGCTGAGTTGTGATTTTGTGCTTTGGGTCGGCTGGTGCCGCTGATATAGAGGAGAGCTGGGAGTAGAAGTTTGGCTGGATCGACGGGTTCTTTGGGTTTAGGGTGTTTGTCGCGAACCCATGCTCCCCGAGCTGGAGTTCGCTTCGTCATGGTGTATGTATAGAATGCTTTTTTGAATTGTATTGCTTGGATCTATGTTCTCTGTTCGATACTGCAAATCTTGGGGTAGATGGTGAGGGTCGGCGACGGCGGTGATGAGGGCTTATGCGATTAATCCTGGGTCTTAACATGGTGGAAGTCCCAGCCTCTGATTTTTTCCTTTTAAAGAATGGACGAGGCTGGGATGATGAGTGGCTGGGGAGACGGAATGATACTAGCGCGATTCTCGGCGATAAGATTGTGCTAAAGTCCGTAAGAACTTTTCAGACTTGGAAGCACATTTTCATAAATGTTCATAGCCAAAGCGAAACATGTAGACATTTATAATCGATCATGGCTGGTGAGAACCGTTTTCGTTTTTTATTTAGGTGAATACTGTTGATGATAGGAAAAGGTCCCGTAAGCGCATTTGTTGCACGTAAAGCCGTGCGACATCCCACTGGAAGAATCGCAAGCCCCATTGTTGAAGAGCAATTGGGTTCTGTAGACGTTGTGGACGAGATTGAAGCGCCATCCCGCCCAAGAAAACGACGTAGAACGGGGCAATTACCTCGCGATGCATCCCAGATGTTGCAATCCGGCCAGCGAAATGGCCTTCGGGAAGAGACTAAAACCACCTCAGAGGATGTTATATTATTAGAAAGTAGCCTGAGTGATGTGGACTTAGCACCTCGTGATCAAAGGTAGGCACGAGAATTGGGGTGAAAAGTGCATGATCATTTACCTTTTTACAGTTCAGGGAGTGAAATGAATGCACAATTACCATCTCCTGTGCAGCGTCTTTCTACATTCGTGCCTACGAAGGAGAACGTCTTGAGCGATACGGAGACAGAATGGACGGTCAGACTGCAACAGAACGACGTATGTATCTGAATTGATGTTGGTATTAGTGACAAGGTTTGAGAAATGTGTGTAGACGCTAGCGATACTGGGCCAATACGACATTTGGGTCAAATCTGGAGCTATCAGTATCTTGGGGGCTTTGATCCATGCGAGTTCGAGATTATATCGTGTGTATGCTCCTTCGACTCATTCAATACCACCAATACGACCGACTTTCAAACCATATGGCACAGGTAACCCGCCTTGCGAAGTAAGCATTATTTCGTGTGGTAGCCGAGTACGGAATCTCAAAAAGATCGCGCCAAAGTTTGGACGTATCTGGAATCATGGGCAAAACTCGGATGGAAAAAGAAGGTCATTCGCAAATGTAAGTAGCCTATCGGTCTGCGAGCGTACTTTCTAAACATCTTGCAGCTGCAATCATCAGCAGACGACCCCTACAAACGACCCTTGCGCCTCTTGGAACCTCCCGGTGACTGGCAGACAACAATAGCCAAGCTCGTTTCAGCCAATAACACCGATGGTGGTGTATCTGTCATGGTCTGTGGTCCCAAAGGAGCCGGAAAATCTACGTTTTGCCGCATGCTTGCGAATGCATTGCTTCCCAAGGTGTCAAAAACGCACCAAGATGGTGTTCAACCACAGGGTTACGATCATGTCGGCTTCTTAGATCTCGATCCAGGCCAGCCAGAGTTTTCGCCTCCAGGCGAGCTTTCTTTGCTTAAGCTGAAGATGTATAATCTCGGACCACCATTTACCCATCCTACGGCTTGCGGCGACAATGAAACTATCAAAGCACATCACTTTGGCTATCTGTCGCCAAAGGATAACACCCATTACTACTATCAGTGCGCTTTAGATCTTTATAGCCATTACCGACGAACGGCAACATCTCCGTTGATTATCAATTGCTCTGGGTGGGTACAAGGTAGCGGCCTTGAAGTACTGACTGACCTTGTGCACGGTCTTTGCCTCACGGGTATCATTTACCTGAGCACCACCGGACCACAAGAGGTACTCGGCGCACTTGAAGGCGCTGCAAGCAGAAGCAATGTACCATTGTATCAATTGACATCCCAACTTTCGGAATTCCCAACGAGGACTGCCGCCGATCAAAGGATGATGTCGACGCTTTCTTATTTTCACATGCATGGCGTTGAAGGGGGCAATATTCGATGGAATGCATCTCCATTGACCAATATGGCCCCACTTGTGGTCCCTTATGAGGGTCCAAAACAGGCCATTCTGGCGATCATGGTGCTGGGAGATGAACAGAATCCAGAGTTTTACGACTCGTTACTCGAAGGATGTGTTGTTGGCATAGCCGTTATCCAGCAAGATCCGGTCGTTTTCGGGCGGAGCAGCAAAGGATCTGATGACAAGATGACGGCTATGGAAGGACAGATTTTGCCGAAACAAGGGCATCTATTCCAAGCTTTCGAGCAGGATGGGCTGCAAACCCTTGAATCTGGTCCGATTCTTCGGACTGCAAGTGGCATACCCTACCTTCGCGCACAAGGCCACAGCGTCCATCCACTCCCTCCTGCAAGTTCCTACTCTCTCGGTCAAGCCATCGTCCGAGGTGTCGACACCACCACCAAAACATTTCATCTACTTACACCAATACCTAGCGAGACATTCCGTTCACTACATCAGCAAAATTGCAAAATATTGCTTGTGCGTGGTCGACTAGATACACCGATATGGGCTTATACTGAACAACTAGCACTAGGAAAAGGGAGAAGGCTGCGAAGAGAACGCGAGACCGGTGAAAAGGAAGTGTACACACCCGACGATGTTGATAAATGGGCTGAAAAGCAGCCATGGGCGAGTGTCGTTGAAGGAGGAAGGAGCCGAAGTGGGAAGGCCAGACGAATCAGGAGGGATATAAGGTACAGGAGCCAGGGGAGAGGAGACGTAGGTATTGTATAATCAAAGTTATGTTCCATGTTCTTGAAAGAGGACTTTTCCTGAGGAATTGTTTAAGAACCATAGCTCTTCTAGAGCCATGTGAGCCCGATTTGATTTTTGGTACCCACAAAAGTTGCTTTAATGTGCGGTAGTGAGCCTTTTCCAATCCAGAACATGTCAACATTGTTCTAGGTTAAACTTAGAATTCTGCCGACATATGCACATCATGTAAATGGCATGTGTCCGATTTGTCGATCTGCAGCGCGATAACGCTAAGGACTGCCAAGAGATGCTATGCCGTTCATTGCCGAAACGGGGGAGGGATGGAAGCCAGAATCCCCCCCTTTGCGCTGACTCTACTCATCCTCTACTATTATCAGAAATCCTACAGCTATCAATCCCAGCCTCTGCGACTCCGGTACAGCTTGTGCGAGACTTTCTTGTCGAAACTGAAAGGTTTGCGACGAAGATCAGAGCTGTGAGGCAGGGTCCAGAAGCGGCGATTGGAGCGCATCACACCACATTTGGCTGCAAGGAGAAACCCTTTGTTTGTTGTACACCACCCACCAGCTCACCGCCACGATACTTTACGCTCGCGCTTCGGCATGGCCATTACTCGGTAGCGAAGGCAAAGGGCAAGAGACATCCGGTTTCGCTCGCGTGGTATGGTCGCGTGCGACCATAAAGACCGATCCAACCCCATACACGAACGTCACATGCCCCTTTCCACCAGAGTCCCCACACCACTCCGCACACAGTCCGCCAAGACATGTATCGTCTGCTGAAGAGCTGAGGGTGTAGTGGGCGTTATAGCGAACATGGCGTTCATCGTGAGTATTGCCCATCCAAATCCAGGTGCCGCGCTATTAGATAGGGACGGTCCGCAAAGCCTCCCATATCTCATCCCACGTCTCCCATCTTACGTCTCACATCCCACGATCGATCGCGGTTGATTTCATGGCGGCGTGGGGTTTGCTGACGGTATGATCCTACACAGCTCTCACTCGCACACTTCTGCGAGAACCATGGCCCAACCTCAATCCTTTGCACGCAGGTCCAACCAGTCTCGTGCCTGTCGTGCTATCCAGACTCCATATCATCCAGCGTGGGGGACCTCGAAGCTTCTCAGACAAAGTCAGCATCAGAGGGGCGCATGTTTTCGAACAGCAGCTCCTTCGACTTCGCAGACCTGAACGATGATACACCCTCCACAAGCTTAGGCACGTCGCCAGAGTTGCGATGCAACGACTTAACCTTCGTCCACCCTCAAAACTCTAATACCTCCTCCAACACTCTCAAACCTCCTGTAGCGGCCCTTAAACGCTACCCTACCCTTGGTAACGGCGAAACATGCGAAAGCTGTGTCCTCAGCCTCCCAGAATCGACCTCAAGTCGGCTACCCGCCGGCGCGCCTGGCAGTCCAAAGGCGAATGGAATAGGCGTAAATGGTTCGCCAATCCTCCGTTCGCGCGAATCTCTTCAAATACACTCCTCACAATCCGACTGCGGCTCTGACACGGACGACGATGACGATGAGCACCTCCACCACCACAACCACCACCAACACTCATCCCCCGACTCCTTCGCCTCCTCGACCTCCGCAACCTCGAATTTCTACCACAAACACACTCTGACATACATTTCGACCTCATCACCCCTTGACCCGCCCACCTACTCCGCCGTGCGGCGCGCAACAATCCACACCCTTTCTCGAGAGCAGATCCCCCGCGGCCTAACTGCTGGCCAGCTCGCCTTTGGCGATCCAGTCAACGGATATACCATTGCTCACAAATTCCGACTGTCTGACCCTTACGCGCGGGGCGGGTATAGGAAGTACGCCCTGCTGGCGTTGGCGGACAGTGAGCGGCAAGCGTGTCAAGCCACCACCTTTATATGGGCGCGATTCCAGCATATCGCCGCCGGCATCATCTCTCGAACGGAAGAGAAAGCCCAGTTGGATGGAGGGTTTCGAAATAGCAGTGATGAGAACCCGAAGGGCAGCGCGATGCCAGTTGCTTCGTTCCTGACTGGACGAATGACGGATCCGGATGGCTTTCCGAGGCATGCGGGCGCGAGGCAGAAGGCTAGGGGACTGGGGGAGATGGTAGGGGATGAGAAGTTCTTTGCTGAGCTGCATCTTGACTTCATAGCGTTGCTGAGGGATTTGAGGTGGAGGTTTGGTGGGTGAATGGACTTTTGGGAGTCATCTGTGTCAGTACGGTCACCTGTTATGAGTCTTCGAGGGCTTGTGACTGTTATGAGGTGTTTCGCCATGGTCGAATGGCGAAAGATGTGGCATAATGGCGACAATATGGGAGAAATGGTGTGATCTGCATGCGGCTGCAGGTACTTCATGGTGAGCCAAGGGTGGTCTTTCTGTGCTTGACCAGCGCCGTCCGGGGGATACGGACTGACGACGCCATATTTCGGATGTTCTCGTCCAGATTTCTTGCTTGCTGAAGCGCTTTAGCGATCTTCTCGTTAGATTTCTCTTCGTGATACCCAAGCCTTGTGACTTTTAGAGGTTCATAAACAGCATTCAATGAACGCACATTCTTCTTTCGATCTCTTGAAAGACCGCTCTGTAATTTTGGCTCAGTGAAAATTCACCTGGCGGACTAATCATCTATTATAAAGACAGTTGTCGCAAAATTCCCAGGCAGATCTGCAAAATTCTCGTCTGCGTAAAAATCTCAGCCCTATCAGCACAATTTATGCACTGCGACCTCATCCATAAATCCCACAGCCAACCTCCACCATAATTCTCCACACCCACAAACAACGATGGGCATAGCATTCGACTACGCGCCCGAGCGGCCTGAGCATATCGAAGCCATCCTCAATGGCCTCGATAGATACAACCCTGAGACCACCACCATATTCCAGGACTATGTCGCCCAGCAGTGCGAGGACAGGACGTATGATTGTTATGCGAATTTGGCGCTTCTGAAGTTGTGAGTGTATATCTCTTGGGTCGAGGATGAGGCTGGAGGATAATAAGAAGAAGGAAGAGGGGGGCAACATGAGATTTACATGATGATCGAATTAACGTTTCCTATTACCTGACCCACTGGAGATAATGAATCTCTCCAGTGCTTGGAGACACACTATTAGCTCTATCTGAAACCGCCCACATGGTTCCTTCCTACTGAGCTACAGTCTTCCGGACGCACAAAACCCTCACTGACACCACCGCTCTACAATAGATACCAATTTAACCCCCACCTAACCCGCGACGAACCCACAACCAACATCCTAGTCAAAGCCCTCACCGTCTTCCCCACCCCCGACTTTTCCCTCCTCCTCCATCTTCTCCCTCCGCACATCCTTACACCCACCACCTCACCCACCCCCGGCAGCGACGGCGGCCTAAGCGAAGCAGTGCAAAAACTCAACCATTTGAATACTTTGCTGGAGACGGCGAATTATGCGGGTTTCTGGGCGGCGTTGGATAGTGATGATCTTTATGCGGATCTGATTGCTGATGTGAATGGGTTTGAGGAGTTGATGAGGGTTAGGATTGCGAGTTGTATTGGGCAGTGCTGTCGAGAAGTGGAGCGCTCGGTGTGTGAAGGGTGGCTCAACTTGTCTGGAGGGGAAATTGAGACTTTCGTGAGGGAGATCTGTGGATGGGGAGTAGATGAGAAGGATGCAGCTGGTGGCAGTGGCATTGGTCTGGTGAGGATACCGGTCAACAAGGAGAATGAGGCCAAGGGCACGGTTGTGAGGGAGGAGGTGCGGTTTGAGATGTTCTCGAGGGTTGTGAGGAGGGCGCATGAGCAGCCTGCGTGATCGGGGAGCTGCTGGTAGGGAATTAGGGGGGGTATTGCTGATGATCATTCGTGGCATCATGCCATTAGAGCGTGCTATGAGATATGTGGCATGATAGATATGGCGTTTGCAAAAGTGCTGTCTCCCGGGGTTGAATCAGCAATGTCTGTTCCAAAAACGGTACTTGCCCATGAAAGTGCACAATCATAGCTCTACAGCCGCCTCAAATTGTTCGCGAGCTTTGGGATCTTACCGATGGAAAGGGTTCTGAGTATACAACCAGGTATGTCAGCTCCGAAGAGATTTTTTGTAAAATGCCCATGAAATTTTACCCTACGAGGTTGCCTTGATGCTGCAGCGGCATAGCTATCCCAAAGTTGATTATCATTGAATATTGCAAGATTCTAATAGGCTTGATGCACCAGATGTGTCCAATTATGTTGAATAGCCTCACTTCCTCTGATCTATCCTATGTTCCTCCAGCACGAGGCGCTCTTTCTGTCATCTGTCAAAAGTCCTGGCTTTTCGGTATTCATTTTTATCCGTTTCAATCATTTCCTGCTGTAGGCGAGTGGTGGACTACCAGGGGAGTGGCCTCGTTCATACGCATCTATGACAAGTAAGGCTCCTACCTGTAATGTGATAGAGCTAATGCAGCTAATTTTGAACCAGCCCAGAAGTCGTTTATCCCACTACATCTTGAGATGGTGCGTGGCTGTACACGTCCTACAAACTCCTTGGAGCCCAACTTTTGCCATCTATGAACTTCGTTCATGGTCTAGAACTAAGTAATCCTAATCGGCGCCTAAGTTCTACGGGGCTCGCAAGGCTGTCAAAATCTGAAGATGCCTTTACGGAAGCACGAGGCTTTGGTCACGTCTTACGTTGCAGAGCTTGGAGATCGAGACTTGCTAGATAATGGTGAGGACGAACACGAAGATCAACAAGAAGATTGCAGCCTTGACGTTCCAACAAGTGTGGCAGAAGACGTGATGGCATCCACTCTCTTCGAAAGTGAGGATCGGAAGAGTCTCTTGACTGGAAGCCCATTTGACCCAAACTGGGTATCTCAAATTTCGTCCCAACGCTCGTTTCGGTGAAGATGGTACGAATCGCGCAGAGAGATAAGAAGAAGAAAACGAAGAAGAAGAAGAAGAAGAAGAAGAAGTAGCAAAAGGGATTGAGCAGAAATATCAGCGTCACGGACGGGAAGGATCAGAACCACTCTTTGATGGGCGTGAGCGCATAAGGCAAGCGACCGATCGCGCAATAGAGCACCTTGAGTATGGTCCAACCAGCAAAGATCCGACATTCAGAAAGGGCACTTCAAAGTTGTCTCAGAATCTAAGATGGCGATTGTTGGCTATGCGTTTGAATTTCAAGGATATTAAACAGCCTGAAGCGAGTTTTGAGGACATGCCATCGGAGGATAAGCCTAACAGATTGAGAACAACATTTCCTGGAGCGAAAGATCTGGACACCAGTACTACCTTGAACAAGTCAGAGAACAACATGTGGAAAGCAGTGAAGGCATTTATGAAGCAGACCTTGCCAGATATTGAACTAGCCAAACAGGGCAAAGCGACTAGCGGAGCTCGCGCTACAGCGCATGATCAATCCGGCTTGTCATCGGCCTCGCCACTATTGACAACATCGGCACATCAGGGTGAAGAAACGGCCACTGGTGTCGACGAAAACAATTGTTACCAAGTTGACGAAGACGATACCTACAGTTGGCAGGCTGGTTCAACGAACGCGACTTCAGTGACAGGGGAAGAATATGGCGTTGCTGAGGAATTCGAAATACTGCTCTCAAATGATGAGATATTGAAGCCGTATTACCACAGAGCTGTCCAAAAAATCGACGCCATTATCTTCAGGAAAGAATTCTTAACGCTTCTCAACAGGTTTACTATCGATTTGCAGGCCAATTCTAGGTTTTGGACAAGGGAGCTGGGAAGCTAGTGAAGGCGCTCTCTCGATGCATTTTTATTTGCGTCTGGAGGGACATTTACCCAAACAAAGAACGAAAATTCGATCGACTTAGAAAACAGTGTCTCCAGAGCCGGCAAAAGACCGAAGAATATTCTCAGGGATTAGTACATGCTAGGGAGGATCCCTCTGATATCATCGACATCGATGTTGTTATGGAGAAGGAGGAAAAACAATCCCACACTAATTCAGACGACTGCGATAGCGATTCAGACCAAAGTGACCGGCAGGTCTGACAAAATTTCCAACGCTAGAGCGGTTTCAAAGATTCATCACCACTTCGCCGGCTTTCAGCCAGCTCAGGGAAAACTTCAAGGCATTCGTCCTTCGAATTGTAGATAAAAGAGACTACCAACAAGCGCAGCGAATCATATCTCCAAGCCGGGTTTCGATAGGAGCCCAAGATGTCCCTGACACCGAGTCGCACAAGAAGAACGCAGGACTTGCGTCCGACCAGAACGAAGGTTCTGGCATCGCCGTAGCTGACTACTGTAACCGTTCAGAAACCCTGTGGCTTCGTGCTGAGTCTCTAAGAATCTTTCGTATATTCCTATCGATCTGTCTATCAATTGCTGGATTTCTGGATCTCCGCGAGAAGCCGCTAGAATCCGGTATGAAACGGGCGAGATGGACTTGCGTATGAAATCTAGGCCTAATCTTCTTCCAACGAAGTACTAATGTTAGAACCCTAGGTCTGTGGGCAGAAATTGTAAGATGACTTCCACGAGTTGGTCCCGGGCGCCGTGCAAGAATTACAGAACTGCTTGAAGATGACTAGGCTTCCCGCAATCCAGATTGCAGATGGGACAAACACCGTCGTTCTCGGCCAAATCCCCTCAGGGAATTCGCAAGCAGCTCAGAACGACGCCCAGAGGCAACATCCCCCCCGAGATGGCTCCACTGGAAGGCCACAAAGCCAGGGTCTACCAGAGGGTCTTCGGTAGAGACATAGGCGACATGTTGGCCAGCAGGATCCCCTTGACGGAGTTGACAATGACGTGTGGCTTTTGCCAGTATTTCATTACGAAAAATATGGGACGAAAGCGGTCTACATACCCGTTGGAACAGGAATGTCCAACGAAGCCTTATTCAAAGCCTTGAAAGAGTATCATTTCAAGGTTAGCGACCGCTTTCGTCGGTTCTTGTCATTGAGAGCCGTTACAAAAATTTCCTTTTCCAAGGTATGTACCCTAACTCCTAAATTTGTTCTTACGTCAATTTGCCGTAGTTCGTCCTCATACACAGGGCAGCGGACATCCGCGATCGCGACACCTGGCCTCTCCAGTGCCATTTTCCTCTTCTGGGCAAAAGGATTTACAAGCGATGCCAAGCGGATGCCAAGCATAATCCTCTAGTGGGCTTTAATCTTTTGATGCACCTCTGGCAGGACCCTCATCATACAGATCATGAGACCTATCAGAAGCACTCCTTCAGTGCTTTGCTAGCCGCAGCCCGGGTTTCCTGTAGTTACGTGCCCGGGTTCGCAAGAGTCGCTTCCGATTTTATCTCTCAAGACACACACAAAGGAGTGAACCTAACGCTGACGAGGAGGCACAATCAACTCAAATTGACATCGCTTCGGGTAGCCAGCCGCAGCAAGATGTCCACATGAACACCCTGGAGAACGGCAATGCCCACAACAACACACGGGCAACATCACAAACAAGAGAATTCCACCCATCCTACTTTCCCTTCACACACCAAAATAGCTAGGAGACAAGCTGCAGCCCGACGATGAGGACCCTCCAGAAGGTTGGGGTATTTACCTCGAAGAAGGCTTTCGGGTTCACCATCTACTTGTGCTCGTACTTCTGGTGTATGGGATGGCTAGTCTGGCTTTCGGCGCTTATTGGTATCGCAAATATGGGCAAGGCTTTTAATGGTGTAAATGGTGTGATATGAAAGCCATATCACACTAATTACGCTAAAACTAAATAGTGGGTGTGATATTAAGGGCATATCACACTCACTATTTATATCATGATATATTAATAATATTTAAATGGTGTAAATGATATGGCCCGGATCTAGCGGAAATAGCCGAGTTTTAGTAGGAGTATCTTGGCCATATTTTCCCTAAAAGCGACGACTACTATACGGTAGTAATACTATAAAAATATATATAGAATAATATTATAGGGAGTTTATAGATATCTATAGCTATCTTCCCGTTTATCGGGCTTTAAAAATAGTATATAGATAAGAGTATACTAACGTCGCGTATAAAAAAAGAAAAAATTCCATAATAAGATAAACGACCCCTAATAAATAAATTTTTAGGGTAACCGTAGTATTCTAAAAAGTAATTTACCGTAGTCTTTTAAAACTGAAACTATTTTAACGTCGTACTAGCCCGATCGGGTATATAACTCGCTACGATTTAAGTTTCCTAAATATCCTAGCCTATACTTCTTTTAACTCTTAAATAACTATATATAAATCCTTCTCTATAAATAGTCCGATACGGAACTATAATTTAAAGTACTAGAGTAGTTTAATTATTTTAATAGCGAGGTTATTACGCTAGTCGCTAATAATATACTTTACCCCCGAAAACACGCGCTCCGGCTCTATTAATATAACTAGGATAGAATAAATATTAATAACTATTTTTAATAGTAGTAGTAGTCGGCGTCGTTACTCTAGTATTATCTACTACTTTATTACTATCTTATCGTTATTAACGAGTAGTAGTTTATTTAAATATATCTCTAGCTTATCGCCTATATTCTATTTCTATCTCTTTTTTTCATATATCTATTTAATATAGGAATTATTAGTTACCGGTATTTTAACCTTAACTTAATATTAAGGATATCCTATAAACGAACGGTATATTTTTTCCTAGAACTCTTTTAATATAGGTTTTATATTCGGTTACTACTCGTCCTCCTAGTCTTTAAAGTATATATATTTAATTATAAAATTAAGAATAATTACTACGATATAGGCTAGCGCTCTTTTTATTTTATTCTAGTACTTTACATCTATAAAAGTGTAGGGCAGGCTCTGAGCGCTATGAGCGCACGTGAGCCGGTTGAGCTTGGTTGAGCGGGGTGATACTATGTCCTGACTCTCGAGCGCTATGAGCGCTCCTGAGAATCCAGCGCGCTCCTGAGAATGCCTAAATTTAGAATGCGCCACCAACATGGCCCCCATACATGGCCCCACTTATGGCCATGGCCCTATTCCATTCATGGCCATGGCGCATTCCACTCATGGCCATGGCGCATTCCATTCATGGCCATGGCGCATTCCATTCATGGCCATGGCCCCATTCCATTCATGGCCAAGACCCAGTCGCTGTCGCACCCTACAGCTGCACCTGGCAAAACGTCGCCATATATCCGGTAACGCATAGCCCGGGCGTCATCCCCGCGTAGATTTCGCGCGAATCGATCGAATCCGGGAATCAAAAGTTACTGGCGTTGGGGGTGGTTCCGGGGGGTCGCTGCCGTCGATAGGGGC